>Ga0209646_1000346_pt1 | contig 34384 bp, 30 predicted proteins | sample AraplaL_Col_mTSA_FD_184259 | JGI IMG/M metagenome (GOLD analysis project Ga0209646, IMG submission 184259) | Arabidopsis root microbial communities from the University of North Carolina, USA - plate scrape CL_Col_mTSA (SPAdes) (version 2) | ecosystem: Host-associated > Plants > Roots >...
AGTCGCGCAAGGCCGCGATCAGCGCTTCCGGAATGCCGCACAGGCCGAAACCGCCGACGGCAATCGTCTGGCCGTCCTTGACGATGTCGGATAACGCGCTGGACGCGTCGGGATAGACTTTGTTCATACGCTCAGGTCTCCTTTCAATTCTTATAGTTTGAAAATGTCAGCTGGCATCATAGGACGCGGGTACAGCGCCAACAATACGGTAAAAATACTTGGGGCTTGTTACCCATCAATTTGTGAGATGCGTTCAGCCAGAAAGCGTGCTGGCAAGGCGCGTGGCGTAGCAGGTGGCGGGTCCACCTGCAAGCCATGCAACGCAGCCAGCGCGCTTTCTGGCTGAACCCTCCGGGAACGGCTGCAGGCGTCGCCTGCCGCACGTTCGCACTCGCAAATTGATGGGTAACAGGCCCCAAAATGGCCGCCAGGCTTTAGAATCCGGAATCCTGACCAGTATTTTTACGATACAAGAATTAGCAACGAACAATGAGCAACTCGCATCTCGTCGACTTCGAACAAGTATTCATGCATGCCCCGATCGGCATGTGCGTATCGCATAACCGCGTCATCCAGCAAAGCAATCTGGCGCTGGCGAAGATGTTCGGTTACGCGCCGGGTGAACTGTCGGGGCTCTCGTTCATGGTGCTGTATCCGACGCCGGACGAATTCGAACGCACCGGCGTGCGGCTGGTGCCTATCCTCAACGAAAAGGGTTTCTACTCCGACGAACGCATCATGAAGCGCGCCAACGACGAGATGTTCTGGTGCCACGTCACCGGCGCGTCGCTGGTGCAGGGCGATCCGCATGCGGCCGGCATCTGGACCTTCGAAGACGTCAGCGCCAAGCGCCCGCTGGCGCCGGGACTGACGCCGCGCGAACGCGAGATCGCGGCGCTGCTGGTGGAAGGCAAGACCAGCAAGCTGATCGCACGCCAGGTCGAACTCAGCCCGCGCACCGTGGAAATGCATCGCGCCCGGCTCATGCGCAAGTTCGGCGCGGCGACGTCGTCGGAACTCGTACACAAGCTGCTCAGCATCACGCCTTAACTGCTGCCCTAACCCTCCCCCCACTCCGGCTCGCCGGTAAACCGCTCCGCCAGAAAATCCAGCATGGTGCGCAAGGTCGCCGGCATGTGCTTGCGCGAGGCATACACGCCGTAGATGTCGAGCACGGTCGGCTCGTATTGCGGCAGCAGCGCCACCAATTTTCCCGACGCCACATACGGCGCGGCTGCATAGGCCGGCAAATGCGCGATGCCGGCGCCGGCCAATGCGGCGGACAGCAAGACCATCGCTTCGTTGGCGCTGATGTTGCCGCTGACCGCAACCGCGCTGTGCTTGCCCTTGTGGTCGAACTCCCACAGGCTTTTTCCGACATAGGAATGCGTCAGGCAATTGTGCAGCGCCAGGTCCGCCACCTTCTTCGGCGTACCGTGTTCGCGCAGATAATCGGGCGAAGCGCAGATGGTCGACCGGCACACCGACAGCTTGCGCGCGATCAAACTGGGATCAAGCCGCGTCGTCATGCGGATCGCCAGATCGATGCGCTCCTCCACCAGGTTGACGGTGCGGTCCAGCATCATCAGATCGACCGCCACGCCGGGATAGCGCTTGCAGTAAGCCGTCACCGCGCGCGCCAGTTGGGGACCGAACGACGTCGTCGTGGTGACGCGCAGCAAGCCCCTGGGCGCCTGCTGCGGCTGGTTGACGGCATGCTGCAAGTCGCTCGCGGAGGACAGCATCTGGCGGCAACGTTCGAGAATCTCGTTGCCGGCCGGCGTCAGGCTCAGGCGGCGCGTGGTCCGATGCAGCAGACGCGCGCCGACCCACTCTTCCAGCTCCGCCAGATAACGGGAAACCACCGGACGCGACATGTCCAGCTGCAAGGCCGCCGCCGACTGGCTGCCGCTGTCGACGACGCTCACGAACACCTGCATTGCGGTCAATCTGTCCATGCCGGCCCCTCGGTTCTTCCGCTTGATCTATCGATCATCTGTACGATTTAAGAAACAAACTATGTTTCATTATGCTGTTTTTCCAAAACAAATAAATCATTAATCTTCGTCTGTCGCACTTTTTCCCGCACTTAAATCGTTATTAAACCGTTCTTAAACTGTTTTGGAGAGATGAACATGCATTCGAGCTTCCGTACCATTTCCCGTCCGCTGCTGGCGCTGGCCGCCGCCGTCGGCATCTTCGCCGCAGGCAGCGCTGCTGCATCCAGCGACGCCCTCAAGCTGGACGTCTACAACCCCGGCGACAGCGCGCTGTTCCCGGTCAGCTCGGTGCTGGTCACCGGCAAGCAGGACGCGATCCTGGTCGACGCCCAGTTCGGCCGCGCGCAAGCAGAGCAAGTCGTGGAAAAGATCCGCGCCAGCGGCAAGAAACTGGTCGCGGTCTACATCAGCCACGGCGACCCGGATTATTACTTCGGCCTCGACACCATCAAGGCCGCCTATCCCGACGTAAAGATCCTGGCGACACCGCAGACTGTCGCCCACATCAAGGAAACCGTAGCCGGCAAGCTGGCCTTCTGGGGGCCCAAACTGGGCGCCGATGCACCGAAGCAAACCATCGTGCCGGACGTCCTCGACGGCGACACGCTGACGCTGGAAGGCAAGAAGCTGCAAGTGATCGGTCTCGACGGTCCGCAACCTGAACGCAGCTTCGTCTGGATACCCTCGATCAAGGCCGTGGTCGGCGGCGTGGTGGTGGATGGCAAGCTGCACGTGTGGATGGCCGATACGCAAGGCGCGCAGTCGCACAAGGATTGGCTGGGCACGCTGGCGCGCATCGAGAAGCTGAAACCCAAAACCGTCGTCCCCGGCCACTACGCCGCCGGTGCGCCGATGACCATCGCGTCCGTGCAATACACCCGCGATTACATCAAGGCCTTCGATGCGGAAACAGCCAAGGCAGCCGACTCCGCCGCACTGATCGCCGCGATGAAAGCACGCTATCCGACGCCGACCAATTTCTCGTCGCTGGAGTTGAGCGCCAAGGTCGCCAAGGGCGAGATGAAGTGGTGATGCCGTTCAACGGAAATTAGGGCCTGTCCTGAATCGCCGGCGCACATGCGTCGGCGTTTCACGTTAGGCTACCTGTCTCTCTTCAAGGAATACTCATGAGTACTCACAACGCCAGCCGCACTACTGCGCTGCATTACATCTACGACCCGCTGTGCGGCTGGTGCTATGGCGCCGCGCCGCTGGCGATGGTTGCACGCGAAGTCATGCCGGTGATCGGCCATGGCGGCGGCATGATGATGGGCGCCAACCGCAAGCAAGTCAGTCCGGCCTTGCGCAATTACGTCATGCCGCACGATCATCGGATTGCAGAACTGACCGGCCAGCCGTTCGGCGACGATTACTTCAACGGCTTGCTGTTGGACGACACCGCCGTCTTCGATTCGGCGCCGCCGATCAGGGCAATTCTGGCGGCGGAAGAAATCGCCGGACGCGGCCTCGACATGCTGTCGCGTTTGCAGGCGGCGCATTACGTGGAAGGTAAACGCATTGCCGACACAGATGTGCTGCTCGCGCTGGCCGAGGAACTGGGATTGGATGGCGCTGCATTCGTACAAGCGTATGCGCGCATCGGCGAAGCAGAATTACAGCAGCACGTCGCCGCCAGCCGCCGCTTGCTGACGCAGGTCGGCGGCCATGGCTTTCCGACTTTCGTGCTGGAACAGGATGGCCGCTTTGAGATGCTCGACGCCGGCCGCTGGCTGGGAGAACCCGACGCGTGGCGCGAACATCTCTCTGCGTACACGCGTCGTTAAGTCGGCTTAAACCGGCAAACCCAGCTCACGCAGCTGCTTCACCGTCTCGGCGCAATCGACATGATGGATTGCATGCCAGCCGAGGCGGCGTGCGGCTTCCACATTCTTGGCGGAGTCGTCGAGGAAGACCAGTTCCGACGGCTTCAGGTTGGGCAGATGCTTGCCGTAGCGCGTCAGTGCAATCTGGTAAATCACGTCGTCCGGCTTGATGCATTGCTCCGTTCCCGACACCACGATGTCGCGGAAAATCTGCAGGAAATCGTAGTTCGCCAGCGCATACGGAAAAGTCTCCGACGACCAGTTGGTGAGGCCGAACAGCGGCACTTCCTTTTCATGCAAAGTCCGCAACAATTCGACGCCGTCATGCAGCGGCCCGCGCAGCATTTCCGGCCAGCGGTCATAGAAGGCGCGGATCATCGGTTCATGCTGCGGATGCTGCGCCACCAGCAATTCGGTGCCTTCCTGCAGCGTGCGGCCGCCATCCTGGCGAATGTTCCAGTCGGGCGAACAGACATGGGTCAGAAAGTGTTCGCGCTCGGCGGCGTCGGGAATCAGGTCTTGATACAAGTGCAACGGACTCCAGTCGAACAGCACGCCGCCGAAATCGAACACCACGGCGCGAATGCCGGCCGAACTTGCGTAGTCAGGATTGAATTTTTGCATCGGGCGTCATCAGATGATTGGTGAATGGAAGGATCTAGACATCAAAGCGTGCGGAAAAATTCATACAGCTCGGGCGCATCCGCATACGCTACGTTGAAACGGAACCACGGCTCGTTCGGCGGCGTGAGATGGAAAAATTCTCCCGGCGCCAGCCAAATTCCCTTCTGCCGCGCGCGATCGGCGATCTCGCGCGCGCTCAGTTCGCAGCCATCCAGTTTGGCCCACGAAAACATGCCGCCGCGCGGCGTGGTGAACGGCGTCAGGCCGGTCTCGCCGAGCTTGCCGTTGACGCGCGATTGCGCATTGAGCAAGGAAGCCGCCAGATTCTCGACGTGGCGGCGGTGATGGCCTTCGGTCAGCACGCTGTGCACCAGGCGTTCGTTGATTTCGGAATTGGTCAGGCTCAGCACCATCTTGGTATGCACCAGCTGGCGCGCCAGGTCGCGCTGGCAAGCGATGAAGCCCAGGCGCAGCGAAGGCGCGATGGTCTTGGAATAACTGCCGACATAGATCACGCGCTGCAAACCGTCCAGCGCCGCCAGCATCGGATCGGTGGGCTGGCCCAGTTCGCGGAAAATATCATCCTCCACCACCCAGAATCCATGCCGCTCGGCCGCTTGCAAGACGCGCATCGCGCAGGCCGGCGTGTACGAGGTGCCGGTCGGATTGTGCAGCACGCTGGTGGTGAAGAAGAGCTTCGGCTTGTGCGTGCGCGCCAGCGTCTCCAGCATCTCGGTATCGACGCCGGTGGGCGTGCGCGGAATGCCGATCACGTTGAGGTCAGCCATCTTCAGCATGGCGATCAGGTTGCAGTAACCGGGATCGTCGACCAGCACCGTATCGCCGCGCTTGACCATGGTGCGGATGATCAGGTCCAGGCCTTGCGTGGCGCCGTGAGAAGTCAGCACCTGATCCAATGAGACTTCCAGCGACCAGTTCGCCAGGAACTGGCAGATGATCTGGCGCAGCGGCGCATAGCCGTAGGGATGGCCATAGCCGACCTGCTGCGCGCCGGGCGAGCGGATGATGCGGCGTTCGGCCTGGTGCAAGCCTTCGTCGTCTAGCCATTTGCCCGGCAGCCAGCCGCAGCCGGCCTTGATCGGCACGCGCTCGTCGGCGAACATTTCCGACAGCAGCCAGGCCGAGTCGATGACCGGCTCCGGCGGTGTGAAGGACAGGCTGGGCGGGCTGTTGGTCCCTTTGGGCGCGATGAAGAAACCGGCTCCGCGCCGCGCCACCAGCAGGCCGCGCGCCACCAGTTGCTCGTAAGCCTCGACCACGGTGGAGGCGCCGATACCATGCGATTCGGCAAATTGACGCACCGAGGGCAGACGCTCGCCCGAGCGCAGGCCGCCCTGTGCTATCGATTGCGCCAATCCGCTCACCACTTGCTCGACCAGGCGCGCAGCACCTTTCGCGCCATTTCTTTCCAGTGTCAGGTAAACCGCTTCGCGCTGCGCCTTTGCCATTGCATCCTCTCTACATCCGCCTGTCGGGACTTGCCTTGACGACAACTGTCATCAATACAGATTGTTGAATCAAACAATACAGTTTTTCACTTAATTCCAAAGTGTATCTAACAATACCGGCCGCGTCTCGCAATAATCGAGCATCTTCAACCGCCCAAGGTGCGCCTGAAATGAACAAACCGCTTTCCTCTTCCGACCTGTCCGCTTACTGGATGCCCTATACCGCCAACCGCAACTTCAAGGCCAGCCCGCGCATGCTGGTCTCGGCCGAAGGCATGTATTACCGCGACGACGCCGGCAACCCCGTCCTCGACGGCACCGCCGGCCTGTGGTGCGTGCCGCTGGGACACGCGCAGCCCAAGATCGTCTCCGCCGTGCAAAAAGCCGTGGCGACGCTGGACTATGCGCCGTCCTTCCAGCTCGGCCATCCGATGGCGTTCGAGCTGGCCGAGCGCCTGAAGCAATACACCGGTAACCGTTTTTCGCAAGTGTTCTACACCGGCTCCGGTTCGGAAGCGGTCGACACCGCCCTTAAAATCGCCCTGGCCTATCACCGCGTGCGCGGCGACGCCACCCGCACCCGCCTGATCGGCCGTGAGCGCGGCTACCACGGCGTCGGTTTCGGCGGCATGTCGGTGGGCGGCATCGGCGGCAATCGCAAGACCTTCAACTCGGCGCTGCTGCAAGGCGTCGATCACCTGCCGCATACGCACAACCTCGAAAAGAACGCCTTCACCAAGGGCGAGCCGGAATACGGCACCCACCTGGCCGACGAGCTGGAACGCCTGGTCGCGCTGCATGACGCGTCCAACATCGCCGCCGTCATCGTCGAGCCGGTGGCCGGCTCCACCGGCGTGCTGATTCCGCCCAAGGGCTACCTCAAGCGCCTGCGCGAGCTGTGCACCAAGCACGGCATCCTGCTGATTTTCGATGAAGTCATCACCGGCTTCGGCCGCCTCGGCACGCCGTTCGCTTCTGACTACTTCGACGTCGAGCCGGACCTGTTCACCACCGCCAAGGGCCTGACCAACGGCGTGGTGCCGATGGGCGCGGTATTCGTCAAGCCGCATGTCCACGACGCCTTCATGCACGGCCCCGACGGCATCGAACTGTTCCACGGCTACACCTACTCCGGCCATCCGCTGGCCTGCGCCGCCGGCCTGGCCTCGCTCGACATCTTCGAACAGGACGGCATCCTCCAACACGCCAACGGCGTCGCCGGCTACTTCCAGGAAGCGGCGCATGCGCTGCGCGGCCTGCCGCACGTGATCGACATCCGCACCATCGGCATGATCGCCGGCATCGAGCTGTCGTCGATTCCGGGCAAGCCGGGCGCGCGCGCCTATGACGCCTTCCGCCGCGCCTTCAACGACGGCATCCTGATCCGCGTGACCGGCGACATCATCGCCTTGTCGCCGCCGCTGGTCATCGAAAAGAAACACATCGACGAACTGTTCGGCAAGCTCGCGGCGATTTTGAAAACATTAGATTAAGAACCAAGGAAACAAATCAGCATGGAAAAGATTACTCACTTCATCGGCGGCCGCCGCGTCGACACCGACAGCGAGCGCTACGCCGATGTCTTCAACCCGGCGCTGGGCGTTGCGGTAGCGCGCGTGGCGCTGGGCACCGCGGCAGAAGTCGACACCGCCGTCGCCAGTGCGGTCGCCGCCTTCCCGGCCTGGTCCAACACGCCGCCGCTGACGCGCGCACGCGTGCTGTTCAAGTTTCTGAATCTGATCCAGCAACACGCCGACGACTTCGCCGCCATCCTCACCCGTGAACACGGCAAGACTTTCTCCGACGCGCAAGGCGAAGTCGCGCGCGGCATCGAAGTGGTCGAATACGCGGTCGGCATTCCGCAGATGCTCAAGGGCGAGTACACCGACCAGATCGCGCGCGGCATCGACGCCTGGTCGATGCGCCAGCCGCTGGGCGTGGTGGCCGGCATCACGCCGTTCAACTTTCCGGCGATGGTGCCGATGTGGATGTTCCCGATCGCGCTGGCCTGCGGCAATTGCTTCATCCTCAAGCCGTCCGAACGCGATCCGTCGGCCTCGCTGCTGATCGCCGAACTGCTGCAGCAAGCCGGCCTGCCGGACGGCGTGTTCAGCGTGATCCAGGGCGACAAGGTCACCGTCGACGCGCTGCTCGATCATCCGAAAGTCAAAGCCATCAGCTTCGTCGGCTCGACCCCGATCGCCGAATACATCTATGCACGCGGCAGCGCCAAGGGCAAGCGCGTGCAGGCCTTGGGCGGCGCCAAGAATCACATGGTCGTCATGCCCGACGCCGACATGCAAGTCGCGGTCGATGCGCTGATCGGCGCGGCCTACGGTTCGGCCGGCGAACGCTGCATGGCGATCTCGGTCGCGGTTGCGGTCGGAGACGCCGGCGACAAACTGGTTGCTGCACTCGCAGAACGCACGCGCAATCTGAAGATCAACGACGGCATGGAAAAAGATGCCGAGATGGGCCCGGTCGTCACCGCGGCGGCGAAAGCGCGCATCGAAGGCCTGATCGGCAAGGGCGTCGAAGAAGGCGCGAAGCTGGTGGTCGACGGCCGCGGCTTCAAGGTGCCGGGTCGTGAAAACGGCTTCTTCGTCGGCGGCACCCTGTTCGATCACGTCACGCCCGAGATGACCATCTACAAGGAAGAAATTTTCGGACCGGTGCTGTGCGTGTTGCGCGCACCCGATGTCGCCACCGCCGTCGAGCTGATCAACAACCACGAATACGGCAACGGCGTCGCCATCTTCACGCGCGACGGCGGCGCAGCGCGCGAGTTCGTGCGCCAGATCGAAGTCGGCATGGTCGGCGTCAACGTACCGCTGCCGGTGCCGATGGCGTTCAGCAGTTTCGGCGGATGGAAGCGCAGCCTGTTCGGCGACCATCATGTCTACGGTCCGGAAGGCGTGCGTTTTTATACGCGCGCCAAAGCCGTGATGCAGCGTTGGCCGAACACCGCCAGCGCCGGTGCGGAGTTCGCCTTCCCGCAGATGAAGTAAGTTTTCTGTTCATCTGAAAGTGCGATGAAAACAGCGAAGAGATGAGAGAGAGAAACGGCATGAGCGAACCTCATGCCGTCGCTGTTTTCAGTGTTGAATTTTGCAACGTGAAGTATTGGTGCAAAAGAGGAAATTGATGGTGCAAAGCGATGTTGAAAACGCACCGGCATCGACGAAATTGGAGAATTAAATTCATCAAAAGAAAAATCAATGCAGCAAGTAATTCACGTAGCATGCAGTAACGCGAAAAAACCAAAAGCAGGCATGTGAAAACACATGACCATGCCGGCATTCGCGGCAGTAAAAAATAAAAACGACATACAAAAACGAACAGGGACATTCAACCAGGAGGAGCAACATGATCCATCGCCATCATGGTTTGCGGCATTCGTCCATACGCATGCGCGCAAGGTCGCAAAACCTTCATCATCATGCCGTTTTTACCCTGGTAAATGCGGTGTATTTCCACGTGTCTCATCAGTAGATTTTCTTTCGTCCCGTTGATGAATTTTCATCAACACGGGCATGGAACTTGCGTCACAATCCGCTAGATTTAGCCCTTTCAATGCGCAGTCATTTTTGGAGATGTGAATATGATGAACCGTCGTGATTTTCTCAAGCTGTCCGCACTCGCCGCACCAGGTGCACTGTCATACACCGATGTGTTTGCACAAGCCGATGCAATTCAATTCGGCTGTCCTGTTCCGATGTCCGGCCCGTTTGCCGCCAACGGCAAGTATGCCGACATGGGCATGAAACTGGTGCTGCAAAAATACGGCAAGGTGCTCGGCAAGAACCTGAGCTACGCCACGCTGGACACCGAAGGAAAACCGGCGACCGCCGTGCGCAAGATGCAGGAGACAATGGAAAAGGGCACGCGCTTTTTTGCCGGCGGCATCCTCTCCGGCGAAGCGCTGGCGATGGGCAAGGAAGCGGAAAAAGGAGGCGGCATTTTCATCACCACCGCCGGCGCCGATGAAATCACCGGCAGCGATTGCAATCGCGCCACCTTCCGCTGGTCGGTGCCGACCTTCGGCGCGATCGAGCAAACCGTGCGCCCGCTGCTGGAAAAAATGCCGAATGCCAAGCGCTGGTATACCATCACGCCGCAGTATGTTTTCGGCGACGGCCTGCTCAACGCAGCCAAGGCGATCTTCAAGGAAAAAGGCATCGAGCACGTCGGCAACAGCTACCACTCGCTGGCCGAAAAGGAATTCAGCGGCTACCTCACCAACGCCATGGCCGCCAAGCCGGACGTCCTGCTATTGTTGAATTTCGGTTCGCAATCGTCGGACACGCTGCGCCAGGCCGTGAGCTTCGGCATGAAGAACAACTGCACCATCCTGATGGCCTGGGCCTCGGGTCTGGAGCAGTTCGAAACACTGGGCGCGGACATCTGCGACGGCGTCTACTTCGGCGCGCAATACTGGCACGCCATCGATGCGCCGTTCAACAAGGAGTTCGTCAAGCTGGTCAACGATTCGCTGAAGATCGACCCGAACTACAGCCTGGCCGGCTCCTACATCTGTACCAAGATCGTGCTCGACGCCATCATCAAGGCCAACAGCACCGATCCGAAAGCAGTCATCGCGGCGATGGAAGGCATGAAGTACGAAGGCCTGACCGGCACCGAGGAAATCCGCAAGGGCGATCACCAGGTCATCAAGAACTACTACCTGCTCAAGGGCAAGGCCAAGGCCAAGATGCGCAACAAGAACGACTATGCAGACATCATTTCCTCGGGAAAATCGTTCCTGGCGCTCGACAAGACCATGTGCAAGCTGGGTTAATTCTGTTGGTGTAATTCATTTCTGCACGGCGCGGTCGGATATTCTGTACCGCGCCAATCCGCACATTCCTGCAAGCTGCTTGCATAAGCGTTTCGAGGTTTCATGAATATCTATCTGCTGCAAATTGCCAACGGCGTCGGCATCGGCATGCTGTATTTCCTGCTGGCGGTGGGCTTGTCCATCGTGTTCGGCCTGCTGCGTTTCGTCAATTTTTCGCATGGCGCGTTTTTCCTGCTGGGTGCTTATTTCTGCTTCCAGCTCGGCGAAATGGGCGTCAATTTCTGGTGGTCCCTGCTGATCGCTCCCATCGTCGTCGGCGTGTTCGCGTTTCTGGTCGAGCGCTTCGTCTTGCGCCACATTTATGCGTTGCCGCATCATTTCCATATTCTGTTTACCGTCGGTCTTGCGCTGGTGTTGCAGGAGGCCGTGATCTCTTACTGGGGTCCGCTGGGCAACAATATTTCGCCGCCGGACCTGTTGCAAGGCGTGGTGATGGCCGGAGGCTTCGTGTATCCGAAATACCGTCTTTTCGTGATCGCTTTCACTGCCGTGATGGCGCTGCTGCTGTGGTGGATCCTGGAAGGCACGCGCCTCGGTTCCATCGTGCGCGCCGGCAGCGAGTCGACCGAAATGGTGTCGCTGCTGGGCTTGAACATCGACCGCATTTTCAGCCTGGTGTTCGCACTCGGCGCGTTCACCGCCGGCCTGGCGGGCGCGCTGGCGGCGCCGATCCGCGGCGTGGAACCATTCATGGGCGTGGAGGCCCTGGGCATCGCGTTCGTGGTGGTGGTGATCGGCGGCCTCGGCAGTTTCTCCGGTGCGCTGGTGGGCGGCATCCTGGTCGGCATCGTGCAAAGCGTGATGAGCACGGTGTGGTCGGAAGGCGCGCACCTGATGATTTACGTGGCGATGGCGGCAGTGATGCTGTTGCGTCCCAACGGCCTGCTCGGCCGCGCCAGCTGAGGAGACCACCATGAAACATATTGCTCATTTCCGCTTTACGCTGCTGGCCATCGCGGTGGTCTTGCTGCTGCCGCTGTGCGTCGGCTCCGGCACGCTGGCGACCGAAGTATTGATCTATGCGCTGGCCGCACTCGGTTGCAATCTGCTGCTCGGCTATACCGGCCTGATGTCCTTCGGCCAGGGGATTTTCTTCGGCATCGGCAGTTACGCCACGGGCCTCGCGCTCTTGCACCTGAAGGCGCCGCTGCTGGTTTCGCTGTTGATTGCCGCCGTCATCGGCGGGCTGATTGCGCTGCTGGTCGGCTGGTTTTCGATTCGCCAGAAGGGCACTTACTTCGTCATGCTGACGCTGGCGTTTGCGCAGATGTTCTACTTCCTCGCCTACACGATGAAGGACGTCACCGGCGGCGACAACGGCCTGCTCGACATCCCGCGTCCCAACCTGTCGGCGTTCGGCCATACGCTGTTGCCGACCACGTCGTCGTGGCAGTACTACAGCTTCGTCGCGATCCTGTTCGTGGTGGTGTTCTGGCTGCTGCAACGGGTGGTGGATTCGGTCCTGGGCCGCACCCTGCTGGCGGTGCGCGACAACGAGGCGCGCGCTGCCGCCGTGGGCTACGACGTGACCTTGCTGAAGCTTGCGGCCTTCGTCATCTCGGGTGCGGTGACCGGGCTTGCGGGCGGCTTGCACGCCATGATGACCGGCGTCGCACCCTTGTCCAACATCGAGTACCACACCAGCGAAGCCGTCCTGATCATGACCGTGATCGGCGGCACCGGCAACCTGTTTGCCTCGGTGCTGGGCGCGTCGTTCTATGTATTGGTCGGCAACTGGCTGTCGACGCTGTGGCCGCGCTGGCTGATGCTGCTCGGCTTCCTGCTGATCGGCGTGAGCCTGTACATGCACAAGGGCTTGTACGGTCTTGCCCAATCGCTGCTGCAACGCCTGCGCCCGGGTTCCAGGATGCTCCAGGGTACCGACATCGCCAAGGAGAACCATTGATGAGTACGCCCATCCTCAAAGCGGTGAACGTGACCAAGCGCTACGGCAAGTTCACCGCCGTCAACAACATCACGCTGGATATTCTGCCCGGCACGGTGCATTCCGTCATCGGCCCCAACGGCGCCGGCAAGACCACGCTGTTCCACACGCTGACCGGCACCACGCCGATCACCGAAGGCAGCATCCTGGTCGAGGGCGAAGAAGTCTCGCACCTGCCAGGTTACAAGCGCGTGCGCAAAGGTCTGGCGCGCTCGTTCCAGGTAACGAGCCTGTTCCCCAATCTGAGCGTGCGTGAAAACCTGCGGCTGGCGGCGCAAGGCACGCGCCCGGCGCAGGCGCTCAATCCCTGGAAGCGGCCTGAGTTGCTGCGCCAGGCCTGCGACATTGCCGAACAACTGGTGGCGCGTCTGAATCTGCAGGGCGTCGCCGATCGCCTCTCTTCAGAACTCTCGCACGGCCAGCAACGCCGTCTGGAAGTCGGCATGGCGATGGCGGGTCAGCCCAAGGTGATCTTCCTCGACGAGCCGACCTCCGGCATGGGCATCGACGACATCGGCGACATGAAGAAACTGATCCACAGCCTGCGCGACAACTACACCGTGGTGCTGATCGAGCACAACATGGACATCGTGATGGACATCTCCGACAGCATCACGGTGATGCAGCAGGGGCAGATCCTGGCGCAGGGCAAACCCAACGATATCCGCAGCGACGAGCGCGTGCGCCGCGCTTATCTGGGCAGCATGATCACAGGTGGAAAAAGCGGAAAGAAAGAGGGAGAAGCGGCATGATCCTCAACGTACAAGACATCCACAGCTACTACGGCAAGAGCCACATCCTGCAAGGCGTCTCGCTGCAGGTTGCCGCCGGCGAAGTGATCACGCTGCTGGGCCGCAACGGCGCCGGCAAGAGCACTACGCTCAAGAGCATTGTCGGCGTGGTCGAACCGCGCCAGGGCAAAGTCATGTTCGAAGGCAATAACGTCGCCGGCCTGCCCGCTTACAAGATTGCCTCCCGCGGCGTCTGTCTGGTGCCGGAACACCGCGGCATCTTCAAGCTGCTGACGGTGGAAGAAAACCTGACCATGGCGGCGCGCAAGGATTCGGCCTGGGGCCTGGAGGACGTGTACAAGATCTTCCCGCGCCTCAAGGAGCGCCGCAAGAACGGCGGCGGCCAGTTGTCCGGCGGCGAACAGCAGATGCTGGCGATTGCGCGCGCGCTGATGACGCATCCCAAGGTGTTGATGCTGGACGAGCCGGTCGAAGGACTGGCGCCGGTGATCGTCGACGAGATCGTGGCGCAGATCAAACTGATCAAGGCGACCGGCATGTCCATCATCCTGGTCGAGCAAAATCTGGAGGTCTGCACGCAGTTGGCGGACCGGCATTACATTGTGGAACAAGGACGCATCGCCTATACCGCCACCAACGCAGAATTCCTCGCCGACGACAGCGCGAAGGATCGCTATCTTGGCGTAAATCTTGCTGCTTGAATCAAGCACTGAGCTGCAGCACAAACCGAATTTGACGGAGTCATTCATGGACATGAAAACCAGCATCACCAATTTACGCATCGACGGCAAGCGCCTGTGGAACTCGCTGATGGACCTCGGCGCCATCGGCGCAACGCCCAAGGGCGGCGTCTGCCGCCTGGCGCTGACCGATCTCGACAAACAGGGCCGCGACCTCGTCAGCAGCTGGGCCAGACAGGAAGGCATGAGCGTCGTCGTCGATCAGATCGGCAACATCTTCATGCGCCGCGCCGGCCGCAACAACGACCTGCCGCCGGTGGTCACCGGCTCGCACATCGACACGCAGCCGACCGGCGGCAAGTTCGACGGCAACTACGGCGTACTGGCCGGCATGGAGGTGATCCGCACGCTGAACCAGCACAACATCCAGACCGAAGCGCCGATCGAAGTCGCGGTGTGGACCAACGAAGAAGGTTCGCGCTTCGTGCCGGTGATGATGGGTTCGGGGGTATTCTGCGGCGCGTTCACGCTGGAGCATGCTTACAGTGCGACCGACGTCGACGGCAAGAATGTGAAAGATGAATTGACGCGCATCGGCTACATCGGCGAACAACAATGCGGCGACCATCCGATCGGCGCGTATTACGAAGCGCATATCGAACAAGGTCCGGTGCTGGAAAACGCCGACACCGTGATTGGCGTGGTGCCGGCGGTGCTCGGTCTGTCCTGGTACGACTGCACGGTCACCGGTTTCGAATCGCACGCCGGTCCGACGCCGATGGAAATCCGCAAGGACGCGCTGCAAGTCTCCACTCACATCATGCAGGAAGTCGTGGCCATTGCGAATCGCTATCCGCCCTACGGCCGCGGCACGGTCGGCCAGGTGCAGGTGATGCCGAACAGCCGCAACGTGATCCCGGGTCAGGTGAAGTTTTCCATCGACCTGCGCAACGTCAGCGATGAAACGCTGAACCGGATGCACGAAGACCTGCTGGCGTATCTCGAACAAACCCGCCGGAAGACCGGCCTGAAGATCGAGCTGGAGCGCGTGTCTTACTTCCCGCCCTGCCCTTTCCATCCCGACTGCGTCGGCGAAGTGCGCAATGCGTCGGCGATGCTCGGCTACGCGACGATGGACGTGGTCTCGGGCGCAGGTCACGATGCGATCTACGCCGCACGCCTGGCGCCGGCCGGCATGATTTTCGTGCCGTGCAAGGACGGCGTCAGCCATAACGAAATCGAAGACGCCAAACCGGAACATCTGGAAGCCGGCGCCAACGTGCTGTTGCACGCCATGCTGGCAAGCGCAAAAGTAGTCTGAACATCGCCAAGGAATTTGTCATGCCGTTGAAAATTGTCGTCGCCCGCCTGAACCACGAGACCAATACCTTCTCGCCCATCCCGACGCCGCTGGCAGCCTTCGCGCCGCAATGGGACGGCGCCGCCTATCAGGATCAGAAAGGTGCGCGCACCGCGATGGGCGCCTTCCTCGATATCGCCGATGGCATGTCGGCTACCATCGTGACGCCGCTGTCCGCCACGGCCAATCCGAGCGCGACGGTGGCGGCCGATGCTTATACGCTGATGACCGACGCCATCGTGCGCGCCGTCGAAGGCGGCTGCGACGCCATCATGCTCGACCTGCACGGCGCCATGGTGGCGGAGAACGCCGACGACGGCGAAGGTGCGCTGCTCGAACGCATCCGCAAGATCGCGCCGCGCGTGCCGATGTGCGTGGCGCTCGATCTGCACGGCAACGTCACGCAAAAGATGATCGACAATGCCGACGTCATCGTCAGCTTCAAGACCTATCCGCACATCGACATGTACGAGACCGGCGAGCACGCCGGCCGCCTGCTGGTGGAATTGCTGCAAGAGAAATCGCGTCCGGTCACCGGCTGGCGGCAAGTGCCGCTGCTGTCGGCGACGCTGACCAGCAACACCTCGGCATCGGCCATGCAGCGCGCGGTGGAACAGGCCAAGCTGGCGGAAAAGCAAGCCGGCGTGCTGGCCGTGTCGGTACTGGCGGGTTTCCCGCTATCCGACTTCCGCGACGCCGGCATGTCGGTAGTGGTCGTGACCGACAACGATGCGGCGCTGGCGCAAAGCGTCGCCGACAAGATCGCGCAACAGATCTGGGCCGAGCGCGACGATTTCGTCTACGACAGCCAGCCGCTGCGCCAGTCGCTGGCGCATGCGCGCGAGATGGCCGCCGGCCCGGGCAAGGGTCCGGTGCTATTGCTGGATCACAGCGACAACGTCATGTCGGGCGGCACCTGCAACACCATGGACGTGCTGGAAGCGGCGCTGGCAGAAGGCATGCACGGCATCGCCGCCGGTCCGATCAGCGATCCGGAAGCGGTCGCGCAATTGTTGAAAGCCGGCGTCGGCGGCACGGCCACGCTGGCGGTCGGCAACAAGGTGGCGCTGACGCAGCAGGGCATCGTCAAGACGCCGCTGCAATTGAGCGGCAAGGTGCTGGCGATCACCGACGGCGTGTTCCGCGTGGCGGGGCCGATCTATACCGGCTCGACCATCAACATGGGCAACAGCGTGCTGTTCGATACCGGCGCGGCGAAGATCGTCATCACGGAAGAACGCGTCGAGCCGTACGACCTCGGCGTATTCACCAGCCTCGGCCTCGATCCGGCGACGATGGATTATGTGATCCTCAAGTCGCGCATGTATTGCCGCCCGGTGTTCGTGCCGATCAGCAAGGGACTGGAAGAATGCGATTCCGACAGCGGCGGCCCGACCAGTTCCAACTTCGACCTGTTCCCGATTCGCAAGGTGCGTCGCCCGGTTTATCCGCTCGACGCTTCCACGCCGGCGCCGGTCTGAACACGCCGCCGATGCCGCAAGCCGCAGTGCAAAAGCGCGGGGCGAAGCTGTTGCTGCTCGTCCTCGGCGTGATCTGGGGATTGAACTGGCCTGCCGTCAAGGTTTCGCTCAGCGGCGTGTCGCCGTGGACCTTGCGCAGCATCGGGCTGGGTGCTGCCGCGTGTACCTTGTTCGTGCTGGCGCTGGCGCGCGGTCGCAATCTGCGCATCGGCCGGCGCGACCGCGTACACGTCGTGATGACCGGCCTGCTCAACATTGCGCTGTTCAATATCCTGCTGACCTTTGCCCAGCTCGGTGCGGCGACCTCGCGCGTGGCGATCATCACCTACTCGATGCCGCTGTGGGCGACGCTGTTTGCGCGCATTGTGCTGGGCGAAAAACTGGACCGCGTGCGCGGCATGGGATTGGCGTTGGGTGCGGGCGGTCTGGCGGTATTGATTTCTCCGTTGATCGGCGGCGGTTTACCCCATGGAATTTTGTACGCGCTGGCGGCGGCGCTGACCTGGGCGGCGGGAACGGTCTACATGAAGTGGGCGAAGATCGATGCCGAACCGCTGGCGATCGCCGCCTGGCAATTGCTGATCGGCGCGCTGGCGGCGCTGACCGGTTTGCTGTCCTTCGAAGGCTGGCCGCATCCGGGCGCCTTGCATCTGCCGGTGATCTGCGCGCTGGCGTATCACATCTTTTTCGGCATGGCGGCGGGCTACATCCTGTGGTTTGAAATCATCGCCAGGCTGCCGGCCGGCATCGCCGCGCTCGGCACGCTGCTGGTGCCGGTGGTCGGCGTCAGCGGCGCGGTCTTGTTGCTGGGCGAACGTCCGAGCGCACCGGACATGCTGGGCTTCATACTGATTTTCAGCGCGGCGATTTGCGTGCTGTTGCCGGCCGGTTCGCTACGGTTATTACGCCGGACCTGACTATCCTTCCAGCGCCTGCAGCGAATTGACGTAGGCGGTTTCCAGTACATGATGCGGGACGTAGAGAAGATCCGTGATGGTCTCCGCCGCCAGCGCGCGCGAGAAGAAAAATCCCTGGCCGAAATCGCAACCGAGATTGCGCAGATGGTCGACCTGCATTTCCGTCTCCGTTCCTTCCGCCACGACTTCGATGCCCAGATTGCGCGCCAGCGTCATGATGGTTTCGACGATTTGCAGGCGCTCTTTGTCTTCCTTCATGCGCATGACGAAGGAGCGGTCGATCTTCAGCACGTCCAGCGGGAAGCGATGCAGGTAGCTCAACGACGAATAACCGGTGCCGAAGTCGTCGATGCTGAAGCGCACGCCCAGCGCGCGCAGCTGCGACAGGATCTTGATCGTGCGTTCGACGTCGCCCATGGTGACGCTCTCGGTGATTTCCAGACGCAGCGTATTGGGATCGATGCCCGTCTCGTGGATGATCTGCTGGATCTGGTCGACCAGATTGGGCTGCACGAACTGGCGCGGAGAAATGTTGACGCTGATGGTCAGCGGCTTGGTGCGGGGGAATTGCCGGTGCCAGGCATGCATCTGGCGGCAGGCTTCGCGCAACACCCACATGCCGATATGCAGAATCAGGCCGGTGTCTTCGGCGACGTCGATGAAGGCGCCCGGGTAGACCAGTTCCTCCGGGCTGCGCTGCCAACGCACCAGCGCTTCGACGCCGACGATGGTGCCGGCCTGCAGCTCGATGATGGGCTGGTAATGCAGCACGAACTCGTTGTTCTTCAACGCGTGGCGCAAGGCCGTTTCTATCGTCAGGCGGCTGACGGCGCCCTTGCGCATGCTGCGGTCGAATATTTCGTAATGGTTCTTGCCGGCCGCCTTGGCGCGATACAAGGCCAGGTCGGCGTCGCGCAACACTTCGTCTGCCAGCGTATGGCCGACGTCGCTGAACACGATGCCGATGCTGGCGCTGGCGTAGATTTCCTGGTCGCGGATCAGGAAGGGCAAGGCCAGCGCCGCCTGAATACGCTCGGCGATGCGCTTGGCTTCGCTGATGTCGGGAACGTCGCGCAGGAGCACGGTGAACTCGTCGCCGCCCATGCGCGCCAGCGTGTAAGCCCCCGCAATGGCGGCATCGGGACGAATGGCGTTTTTCAGGCGCGCGGCCACCTGGATGATCACGCGGTCGCCCGCCAGATGGCCGAGGCTGTCGTTGATGATCTTGAAGCGATCGAGGTCGATGAACAGTACCGAGAAACCGGCGTTGTCGTCCTCCCACTGGCGTTGCAGCGCGAGATCCAGCTGCTGCAGGAATAGCGTACGGTTTGGCAAGCCCGTCAGGGCGTCGTGGGAAGCCTCATGCATGAGGCGCAGCTCGTTCCGGCGACGCTCGGCGACGCGGCCGATGCGGCTGCCGATCTGACGCATCAGGCTCATCAATCGCAGCAGATGGTCGTCCAGCGACAACACGCGGCTGGAAAAGAATTCCAGCACGGCAACCACTTCGCCGCCGCTCAGCACCGGGAAGGCGATGCCGGCCCTGATACCGGCTGCGCGGGCCGCGTCGGCGCGCGGGGCATCGCGGTCGACGCCGATATTGACGACCCAGACCGGAGCGGCTTCCTTGAAGGCGCGTCCCGGCAAATCCTTGTGGGCCTGGAAGGCCGGATCGCTGGTCAGGCAGTGGAAAGCGCTGAATTCGGGCCGCATGGCGCCGTGCCAGATGCCGGCCGAGACCAGCGCAGTCAGATTGCCGGTCTTGCGTACGTGATAGCAGTGCCCCAGCGCCCAGCCGGTGTAGCGGCAAATTTCATCGACGGAGAACTGGAGAATCGCATCGACCGAATCGGCCTGGTTGGCGGCGGCGGCAACGGCTTCCAGCAACTGCAATTGACGCAGACGACTTTCCAGACGAGCGTCGGATTGCAGACGAGCATCGCGCTCGCGCACCAGGGACTGCGTCAGTTTTTCTATTTCCACGGCATGCGCCGCCGTGTCCGGTTTTATTGTCATTTGCGTGAAGTAAGGCGGCGTTGATATGCGCATTGCCGTGTTGCACTTTCCAAGCGTTCGATTATAGCGGGACGTTGTCACTGTTGCATCAAGTCATCGTCGCAGGCGGCATAAAGTTATGGCATCCGCCGCCGATGATCTTGATAAAGCGTTAACAGGCACGACAAAGGGCGGCTATCCTGCAGTTTGGCGACACGCCCCTGTGATACGCTGGATTTGCCAATAAGAAGAAATATCAATGCCTGCGCCGCCAAGGCGCAGAAATACAAGCCGCGACCGGTGCGATCAATCGCGCCGGCACGTGGATAAGGAGACAGGCATGAAAAACTTCAGGATAGGTGTACGTCTGGGCATCGGTTTCATTGCGATGTTGATGCTGATGGCGGTCATGGTCGGCATCGGCGTCTGGCGCCTGCAAGGCATCGGCGACGCCACCGACGACATGGTAAAAAATGCCTTGCAAAAAGAACGCAATGCCTCGCAATGGCACGCCGCCATCAAGGAAAACGGCGTGCGCACCTTCGCGGTGATGCGCAGCGAGGACAGCGAATTCCAGAAGTACTTCCAAACCCAGATCGATGCGGAATCGAAGAAGGTCAGCGACATCCAGAAACGTGTGGAAACCGCCATTTCCTCGCCGGAAGAAAAACAATTGTTCGACGAAGTCGGCAAGCTGCGTTCCGCGTACCGCAACGCACGTGAGGATATCTTCAAGATGAAGGCAGCCGGAAACGCCGAGGAAGCAAAGCAACTGACCAATACCAAGCTGGTCAAGATGATGGACGATTACTCCGGCAGCGTGATGAAGTACGCCAACTACCAGACCCAGGTCATTGACCAGGCTGCCCGACATATCAACGATAGCTACCAGTCGGGACGCGCCTTGTTGCTGAGTCTGGGCGCAATTGAACTGATCCTCGGCGGCATCCTCGGCTGGCTGCTGACGCTGAGCATCACGCGTCCGCTCAACGAGGCGGTCAGCATCGCAGAAACGGTGGCATCCGGAGATCTGACCTCGCACATCGACGGCAGCGGCAAGGACGAGACCAGCAAGTTGCTGCAAGCCCTCAAGACCATGAACGACAATCTGCTCACCATCGTCGGCAAGGTGCGCAGCGGCACAGACACGATCGCCACGGCCTCCAGCGAAATTGCCAGCGGCAATCTCGATCTGTCGGCACGCACCGAAAGCCAGGCCGGTTCGCTGGAAGAGACGGCGTCCGCCATGGAAGAACTGACCTCCACCGTCAGGCAGAATGCCGACAACGCGCGCCAGGCCAATCAACTGGCGGTGTCGGCGTCGGAAGTCGCGGTTCAGGGCGGCAGCGTCGTCGGCCAGGTGGTCGACACCATGGGCGCGATCAATGCCTCGTCGAAGAAGATCGTCGACATCATCAGCGTGATCGACGGCATCGCCTTCCAGACCAATATCCTGGCGCTGAACGCCGCAGTGGAAGCCGCGCGTGCCGGTGAGCAGGGACGCGGCTTTGCCGTGGTGGCCTCCGAGGTGCGCAGCCTGGCGCAGCGCTCTTCCGCCGCCGCCAAGGAAATCAAGACGCTCATCGACGACTCGGTATCGAAAGTCGATGTCGGCAGCAAACTGGTGGTGCAGGCGGGCGCAACCATGACCGAAGTCGTTGCCAGCGTGCGCCGCGTGACCGACATCGTCGGCGAGATCAGCTCGGCCAGCCAGGAGCAGAGCGACGGCATCGAGCAGGTCAATCAGGCCATCACCCAGATGGACGAGACCACGCAGCAAAACGCGGCGCTGGTGGAACAGGCCGCGGCCGCCGCACAATCATTGCAGGATCAAGCCACCATGCTGACGCAAGTGGTCAGCGTCTTCAAATTGGACAGCACCCGTCTGGCGCCGAAGCCTGCACTGCGCACCGTGGACATCACGCCCGTGCGCAAGCCGGCGAAGCTTGCAACGGCAGCAGCGCCCAAGCTGAAACAGACGGAGCCGTCCAAAGCGGAAGAAGACTGGGAACAGTTCTGACCACAGTCGGCGTCTGATATCGCTGCACGCATAAAAAAACGCCGGTTCAGGCCGGCGCTTTTTATTTTCCTCCGTGTCGGATGAATCAGGCGGCCAGCGCCTTCTCCAGCAACTGATGCAATTCGGCGAATTGCGGTTCGCCCACATAGCGTTTCAGGATGCTGCCGTCCTTGCCGATCACGAAGGTGGTCGGCGTCAGCTTGACGTCGCCGAAGGCCTTGGCCAGCGTGTCTTGCGGATCGAGCGCAACCTTGAAAGGCAGCTTGCGCGTTTCGGTGTAATTAAGCACGTAGTTCGGCGGATCGTAGCTCATCGCCACGGCGACGAAGTCCAGGCCCTGGTCCTTGTACTTGTTGTAGGTCGATATCATCTGCGGCATTTCGCCCACGCAAGTCGTACAGCTGGTGGCCCAGAAATTGACCATGACGACCTTGCCGCGCAAATCCTTGAGCGCGACCTTCTGACCGTCGAGCTTGACGAAGGTCACGTCGGGCGCGGTGTTCTTCGCCGACAGCGAGGTATAGCCGAACAAGGCAATGGCGGCAACGACGGCGACGCCGCCGAGCTTGAGCGCGAGGCGGCTGCGCGGGGCGGCGCTGGTAACTGCGGCGGTAACAGAGGTGGTGGCGTGCTGGGCTTCCATGTCTTTTCCGTTGTAAGTACTGCTGGCTTGTCGCCATTGTCAACCTGACAATATGGCGACCATCGCTATCGAACCATTATAGACGGGCTTCCCGCTTCGTGCCGGAGGCCGCTTCCCGGGCAACCGCGAGCAACAACGGCGTAAAAAAAGCCGCTGTCGGCGATATTGGCGACAGCGGCGATTCCTGCATTGCTTCCGACGCAATCGCGTCGATCGGCTCCCGATTATTTCGCAGGATCCGGCGGCGGCTGCCTGGTGTATTGCTTCAGTTCTTCTTCCGAAATGTATTCGTACAGCGTCACGACTTTTTGCACGCCGCTGACGCCGCTGGCGATTTCGGCACCGCGCTTGCCTTCGCGTTCGGTCACGCGCCCCATCATGTAGACGATGCCGCGCTCGGTGGTGATCTTGAAGGCGTTGGCGTACAACTCTTTGTCGTCGACCAGGCTGGCCAGCACTTTGCTGGTGATCAGGGCATCGCCGGAACGCGACGAAAAGCCCGACGAACCGGAGATCACCAGCTCGTTGAACACGCCGTTGACGTTGGGCAGGCTCTTGATCTCGCGTTCGGCGGCGGCTTTCGACGCTTCATCGGGCACTTCGCCGGAGAGCAGGACCTTGCGGTTGAAACTGGTCACGTTGACGTGGGAACCGGATGCGACCACGTCAGGGATATTGGCTTCGCCCTTGACGACGATGGACTTGTCTTCGGTCTGCGCACCCAGCGTGCGGCGATCCGTTGCAGCGAACGTGCCTGCCAGCATGCCGCCGGCGAGGACGCCGAAGCAGCCTTGCAGTCCGATCGCGAGCATCCCGCCAACGGCTGCCGCCGCCAGCGGACGACGCCATTTCAACCAACCTGCCTTGACATCATTCATTCACATCACCTCCAAATAGCGCGACGTCGATGCCGTCGCAAATACAATGCAGAGTCACCAGATGCACTTCCTGAATGCGCGCGGTGCGGTCATGCGGCACGCAGATATGCACATCGGCGTCGGTAAGTTTCTTGCCGATGGCGCCGCCGCCTTTGCCGGTCAGCGCCACCACGCGCATGTCGCGTTCCTGCGCCACCTCAATTGCCGCCAGCACGTTGCCGGAGTTGCCCGAAGTCGAGAACGCCAGCAACACGTCGCCGGCCTGGCCGAAGGCCTGCACCTGCTTGGAGAAAATTTCCAGGTAGCTGTAATCGTTGCCGACTGCGGTCAGGATCGAGGTATCCGTAGTCAGCGCCAGTGCCGGCAGCGGCAGACGCTCACGTTCGAAACGCCCTACCAGTTCGGCGGCGAAATGCTGGCAATCTGCCGCCGATCCGCCGTTGCCGCAGGCAAGAATCTTGTTGCCGTTCGACAGCGCTGTGAACATAAGTTCAATCGCTTGCTCGATCGGCTGCGCCAATACGGAAGCGGAATGAATCTTGAGTTCGGCACTTTCCTGGAAGTGCGAAAGGATACGTTGATTAGTCATGGTGCGAGAGTATTTAACGGTGCATGAAGAACGACAGTCCCTGGTTCGTCCCGGTCAGGTTGCCGGCATGGAAGGGAAGAAAAAGCGATCCGACCCCGCCTGCGACGGCAACAGGCCCGCCAATTATAGTGTAGTTGGCTTGCTCCTCCCCGCTGCGAGGGGTAAAGAAGCGTATCAAAATGCGTCAGATATTGCTTCCACGGCATTTTTCAGCCAGGTCATCCGGTCGCCGTCATAGCCGATCACGTCGAAACGGCAATCGGGGGGCGTGCGATAACGCTGCAGGAATACCTGTGCGGCAATGATCAGGCGTTTTTGTTTCGTCCGTGTGACGCTGGCGAGCGCGCCGCCGAAGTCGCTGTTGCTGCGCTTGCGCACCTCGACGAAAACAATCGTGTCGCGCTCGCGCATGATGAGGTCGATTTCCCCGCCCTTGCAACGAAAATTGCGTTCCACTTCGACCAGGCCCTGTTTCAACAGGAACGCCAGTGCATCGTCTTCGGCCGCGTCGCCACTGACTTGCTTGCCGGTGCGTTGACTGCGGCCGCCGCGGAGCCGGTCGAACAAGGTCATGCGCTTAGTCCGTCAGCGTTGATTGGCAACCGGCACGGCGACGCCGTCCTGATAGACGGCCTGGGTTTCCTTGCGCTGGAAGTAAGTCGCGCCGGCCGCCATGTTGACGTTGATCTGGCCGGTCACGCCGTCGATGTCGAAGCCCGAGCGCTGCAAGGCAATTTCACTGGCGACGCGGAAGGCGTCGATGCCGAGCGCGTAGAGGCGCTCCAGGTCGGCGTTCGGCTTGACGTCGGCATTGGCGACCGAACGCGGGTAAGCCATGACGGCGGCATTGTCCGCCTGCAATTGCCACGGCATGTCGATCAGACGCACGCCGTCGAGCTCGGGCAAGCGATTGTCGGCAGCCGGCGGGGTGCCGGTGGCAGCGCTGGCGGCGGCGTTATTCGCGGCTGCATTGACGGCCGCCGTGGCGCTTGCCAGCGTCAGCGGATTGAGTTGCGAGGTGCCGTAGAGCGCGATGTCGTTGCCGATGGCGCTGCGCAGTTGAATCGTTTGCGCGGCGTCGAGGGCGACGAACAGCAGGGCCGGTTTCTCGGCCTGGATGCGCTGTCCGAGTTGCGCCAGGCCGGTGGCGCTGAGGGCGTTGTTGGGGACGCTCAGTTCGAGGTTTTCGACGGTCAGTCCCTGTTGGCGCGCCTGCTGCGTGAATGCCTTGACGGCGCGGCGCTGCCACGCGATGCTGGTGGACACCGCGAAAATCTTTCCTGGCGCCTTTTCATGTTCGACCCAGGCGGCGACCTGGCGCGCCTCTTCTTCGATCGACAAACCCATCATCACCATCTGGCGCGGCGAATGCTGGTCGGCCGCGTCTGGCAGATCCGGCTGGGCCAGTGCGATGGTCGGCTTGCGCACGGCAGCCGACTGCACCAGCGCCGTCACCGCGCTGCGCGACAAGGGGCCGACGATGATGTCGTATTTGCCGGAAGCGTCGTTATAGGCATTGAGCACGTCTTGCGCGGCGTCGCCGGTTTCGATGATGGTGATGACGAGATTGTCCTTCTTGCGCTCGGAGGCCGTCAGGAAACCGGTGCGCACCGCATCGGCGGCGGCGCCGAACACGCTGGAACGCAGCGGCAGCAACAAAGCCACGCGCACGGGCGACTGCATGTTGTCGGGCAGCGCGGCGGCGGATGAAGATGCAGCGTCATCGTCGGCGACGGTTGTGTTTGCCTGCACGGAAGCGCACAATCCGCTCAGCAGCGCGGTCAGCAAGATGACTTTCGCCCATTTTCCCAACATGATCTTCTCCAATGAGTCACCCCAACCCGAACGCATCCGTTGCCGCCGTTACATCCATCACGTCGCTTGCTTCGTCCGTCCTGGCGGAAGCCGCGCAACAAACCTATCCTGAGTCGGCATTATATGTGCTGGCCACGCCCATCGGAAATGTTTGCGACATGACGTTGCGCGCTTTGCACGTCCTGTCGATCGCCAATGCCGTGGCCTGCGAAGACACCCGCAACACCAGCCATCTGCTGACCCGCTACGGCATCAGCCAGACGCTCATCGCCGCGCACGAACACAACGAACGCGAAGCCGCCGAGAAGATCATCGGCCGCCTGCAGCAAGGCGAACGCATTGCGCTGGTGTCCGACGCCGGCACCCCGGCGGTGTCCGATCCGGGCGCGCGCATCGTGGAAGCGGTGCGCGCCGCCGGACTGACCGTGGTGCCGCTGCCCGGCGCGTCGGCGGCCGTGACGGCCTTGTCGGCCGGCGGCCTGGTCAACGATCAGTTCCATTTCGTCGGTTTCTTGCCGAACAAGAGCAAGCAGCGCGAAACAGCCTTGCTGAAACTGGCGCAGGACGCCTCCACGCTGGTGTTCTACGAAGCGCCGCATCGCATCGTGGAAACCGTCGACGCGCTGTTGCAGGCCTTCGGCCCGCAGCGCCAGATCGTGCTGGCGCGCGAACTGACCAAGCTGTTCGAAACCATCCACCGCTGCGCGCTGGCCGACGCGCCGGCCTGGCTGGCGGCGGACACCAATCGCCAGCGCGGTGAATTCGTGATCCTGGTGGAAGGCGCGACCGCCGGCGAAGACGCGGTCGCCGATGCCGAGGCCGAGCGCATCCTGCACATTCTGCTGGCGGAGTTGCCGGTCAAGCAAGCCGCCGCCTTGACGGCGCAAATCACCGGCCAAAAGAAAAACGCGCTCTATGAGCGCGCTTTGCAGTTGCGGGATGCGGCCGAATAAGCCCGGCGCGTCCGGTCCGTTGAGAGATCAAGAGACTCAGTGTGCCGTCGACTTCGAGAACAGATTCAGCACCAATACCCCCGCCAGAATCAGCGCCATGCCGATGATGGCCGGGATATCCAGCGTCTGTCCATAGACGAAATACGCCACCACCGAAATCAGCACGATGCCGAGGCCGGACCAGATCGCATAGGCGATACCGACCGGTATCGTCTTGAGCGTCATCGACAGGAACAGGAACGCCAGCGCGTAACCGATCACCACCGTCACTGACGGAATCAGCCTGGTAAAACCATCCGACGCGCGCAAGGCGGAGGTCGCGATGACTTCCGACACGATGGCGATGCCCAGCAAGAGGTAAGGATGCATGCTTACTCCGGCGGTTGATGAATGAAAAACGAACGCGGATCAGCGCTCGACCACGAAACCCGTGACGTTGGCGCGCTGGCGGATCAGTTGCGCGGCGTCCATCGCTGCGGGGCGGTTGGCGTAGGGGCCGGCATACAAACGATACAGGCCGTTGACGACGACGGTTTCCAGCTTGTCGACGGCGCCGCTCAGGCTTTGCATCAGCTTGTCGCGCGCGCTGCGGGCGTTGGCTTCCTGCGCGTAAGCGCCGAACTGCAAATAGAAGCCGCTGGCCAGTGGCGTGCCGGTTGCATTCGTTGCGTTCGCCGTGTTCGCGGCCCCCGCTTCGCCGGTTGACGCACCGCCGCTTGCTTGCATCGTTGCCGGCGTCGTCATGGCAACCGGCACGACCTGCCCTTGCGGCGCGACGTTGCCTACCGACACCGCCGATGTGGCAGGGACGGCATTGGCCGTGTTCATCGGTGCCGGCGCAGGTGCGATACCGTTACGCTTGTTCTCCGCGATGCGCGCGATCTCGTCCGGCAACAGGCGCTCCACTTCCAGCTCGCTGCTGCCCGACGACAGATAACCCAGCTTCAATGCGGCGGTGTACGACAGATCGATGATGCGGGTCGAATGGAAGGGCCCGCGGTCATTGATGCGCACGATGACCTGGGCACCGGTCTTCAGATTGGTGACGCGCGCGTACGACGGAATCGGCAAGGTCGGATGGGCGGCCGTCATCTTGTACATGTCGTAAAGCTCGCCCGACGAGGTTTTCTGGCCGTGGAATTTCTTGCCGTACCAGCTGCCGATGCCGCGCTGCTTGAACGGGCGGTCGTCCGTGATCGGCGTGTAGGTTTTGCCGAACACGACATAAGGACGGCTGCCCGCCTTGGAAAAAGGTTCGACCTTGGGATCGGCATCCGGCGTATCGAGCAGCCCCTCAGGCGGCTGGTCGCCCGGACCATCGTCCTTGTAATAACCGCCGCGTCCGGAACCTGCCGCCGGCAACGCCGGTAGCGGCTTGCCGTTGGCGGTGCGCGCCGCCGGTGTGGATGCGGTCGGCGACGACGGCGTATTCAGGGTCGGCGCGCTGCTGCAGGCCGCGAGCACCAGCGGCGCCAGAATTGAAACATGGCGCAACACGCGCGATGGGCTCGACAAAAGCGCCGAGCGGGCAAGAAAATCTCGCATTGCAATCTTCCCAGACTTGTTGGCTGAACTTATTGGCTGAACTTATTGGTTTTGTCAGGCTTGCAAACACAGGCAAGCGCAACGATACCAGAGTATCGGCAGCATCCCGGAAATGTCTGTCGGGAGAAACGGACTTTACAAAAAGAAACCGGCCCGGGGAACCGGCCTAGGTCTGCACCAGCTTGCGATGCCGCTGAATGCTCATCAGAATGCCCGCGCCCAGGCCCAGCGTGACCAGCGCGGTGCCGCCGTAGCTCATGAACGGCAGGGGCACGCCGACCACCGGCAGGATGCCGCTGACCATGCCCATGTTCACGAAGGCGTAGGTAAAGAAAATCATGGTGATCGCACCGCCCAGCAGACGCGTGAACAGCGTCGGCGCGTTGGCGGTGATCATCAGCCCGCGACCGATCAGCAGCAGGTACAGCACCAGCAGGATCAGGTTGCCGATCAGGCCGAATTCTTCCGAATACACCGAGAAGATGAAGTCGGTGGTGCGTTCGGGGATGAATTCCAGGTGCGTCTGCGTGCCCATCAGCCAGCCCTTGCCGGTGATGCCGCCGGAGCCGATGGCGATGGTCGACTGGATGATGTGGAAACCCTTGCCCAGCGGATCGGAGGTCGGATCGATCAGCATCATCACGCGCTGGCGTTGGTAGTCATGCAATACCGACCAGATCACCGGCAGGCTGGCGGCGCCGGCCACGACCAGTCCGGTCAGCACTTTCCACGACAAACCGGCAAAGAAGATGACATAGAAACCGGCTGCCAGCACCAGCACGCCGGTGCCAAGGTCCGGCTGGCGAATGATCAGGCCGACCGGCACCGCCAACAACACCCCTGCGATCAGGAATACCGGCCAGCGGATCATGCCTTCGCGTTTCTGGAAGTACCAGGCCAGCATCAGCGGCATGGCGATTTTCATGACTTCGGAGGGCTGTACGACCATACCGATGTTGAGCCAGCGCCGCGACCCTTTCTTGACGATGCCGAACAGCGCCACGGCGATCAGCAGCGCCACGCCGATGGTGTAAATCGGCACGGCGAACCGCAACAGCGTCTGCGGCGAGACATTGGCGGCAATCCACATGACGATGAAGGCCACCAGAATATTGCGCAACTGGTCTTCGACGCGGCCCGGGAAGTTCATGCCCGCGGAATACAGCGTGACGATGCCGACCGACATGATCAGGAAAATGATCAACGACAATGCGCCGTCAAACACCGCCAGATGCGGTTTGATGATTTGCCAGAGAGGCGGTCGGTGCAAACTCATAACAGGCTCTCCTAATCCCTGAGATCGTTGCCGACCGCGTCTGTTGCAGGTGGGGTGGCGACTTCGCTATCCTTGGCGGCGGCCTTGGCCTTGTCGCCGGGACGCTTGCCGAGCAGATAGAAGTCGATCGCCTTGCGCGCCAGCGGGGCTGCGGCTTCCGCGCCCCAGCCGCCGTTTTCGACGATGACCGACAGCGCGATGCGCGGCTTGTCGGCGGGGGCAAACGCCGTGAACAGCGCATTATCCAGCAAATGCGTGGCGAGGCGCTTGGCGTCGTACTTTTCGTTCTTCTTGATCGACACCACCTGCGCGGTGCCGCTCTTGCCGGCCGAGGTGTATTCGGCGCCGGCAAACACGCGCGCGCCGGTACCTTCCTTGTTCACGCCGACCATGGCTTGCTTGATGACATCGATGTTTTCCTGCTTGAGCGGAATGCGGTAGCTTTCCTTCGGCACGGTCACGGTGCGCTCATGCGTGACGCCGTCTTCGATCATTTTGACCAGGTGCGGCTTCATGACGACGCCGTTGTTGGCCAGCGTCGCGGTGGCGTGCGCCATCTGGATCGGCGTGAAGGCGTTGTAGCCCTGGCCGATGCCCAGCGAAATGGTTTCGCCGGCGTACCACTTGCGTTGCTCCGGCTTGCGATAGGCGCTGCTCTTCCAGGCGGTGGACGGCAACAGGCCCTTGCGCTCGTGTTCAAGGTCGATGCCGGTGATCTGGCCGAAACCGAACGGCTTCATGAAATCGTGGATGGCGTCGACGCCGAGGTCGTTGGCCAGCATGTAGTAGTAGGTGTCGCAAGACACCACGATCGAGCGGTACATGTCGACCACGCCATGGCCGCCTTCCTTGTCGTCGCGGAACTTGTGATTGCCGAGCCAGAAGTAACCCGGATCGCGGATGGAGTCGGACGGCTTGCGCTTGCCCAGCTCCAGCGCCGCCAGCGCCATGAACGGCTTGTAGGTCGAACCGGGCGGATAGGTGCCGGACAGCGGACGATTGATCAACGGACGATCGGGCGAGTTGTTGAGCTCGTCCCAGGTTTGCTGGTCGATGCCTTCGACAAAGACGTTGGGATCGAACGACGGCTGCGATACATAGGCCAGGATGTCGCCGGTGGCAGGATCGATCGCCACCAGCGCGCCCTTGCGGTCGCCGAAGGCTTCTTCGATCACTTTTTGCAGCTCGATGTCGATCGACAGGATCAGGTTCTGACCGGGGCTGGCGGGCGTGCGCGACAGCGTGCGCACGGCGCGGCCGCCGGCGGAGATTTCCACTTCTTCGTAACCGGTGGTGCCGTGCAACTGGGTTTCGTAGCTCTTTTCCAGGCCTTCCTTGCCGATGTAGTCGGTGCCGTTGTAGTTGGCTTCGTCGTCGGAGTCCGCGATGCGGTCGGCGTCGCGCTGGCTGATGCGGCCGATGTAGCCGATCACGTGCGCGGCGGTCTTGCCGTAAGGATATTGACGGAACAGGCGCGCCTGGATGTCGACGCCGGGGAAACGGTAGCGCTGCGCGGTGAACTTGGCGACTTCTTCGTCGGTCAGGCGCGTGCGGATCGGCAGGCTTTCAAAATTCTTGGATTCTTCCTGCAGCTTGCGGAAGCGGCGCCGGTCCTTGGGCTGGATGTCCACCAGCGTACTGAGCTGATCGACCAGTTCGTCGAGCCCGATGGTGATCTTGGACGGCGTGATTTCCAGCGTATAGGCGGAATAATTGCGCGCCAGGACGACGCCGTTGCGGTCCAGGATCAGGCCGCGGTTGGGCACGATGGGCACCACCGAGATGCGGTTTTCTTCCGCCTGCGCCGCGTAGGCATCGTGGCGGACGATCTGCAGCCAGATGAAACGCGCCGTCAGCAGGCCGAAACACACGAGCACCAGCACCGCCACCGCGAACAGGCGCAGCCGGAAGAGCTTGAGTTCATGCTCGGTGTTTTTGAATTCTGTCATGCTGCTCTGTCGTATTCGTAATCTTCATCCATCAGATCGGACGATTGTCGTCGCGATTGATCGCGCGTCGTTGCGGCGCGAGCAGCAGCCATGTCACCAGCGGCCACAACAGCGCGCAGACGAAGCTCTCGCTGAAGTAATACCAATGCGGGAATTTGCCGCTGACCATCAGGCGCACGAGCAGTTGCACGGCTTGCGTGAGCAGCATCAGCGGCAGGATGTGCAGGGCTTGCGTGCCGACCGGGAACCACAGCACGCGGCGGTGGATCATGATCGAGAAATACGACAGCAGCGTATAGGCCAGCGCGTTCTCGCCCAGCAACGTGGCTTCGTTGACGTCCATCAACAGGCCCATCATGAAGGCGATGCTGATGCCGATCTTGCGCGGCTCGTGGATGGCCCAGAACACCAGCACCAGCGCGACGAAATCGGGAACGCCGACCCATTGCCCCCAGGGCAACAGATTGAGCAGGAAAGCCGCGATCAGACTGAACGCGATGAAAATCGGATTCGCCGGCAGCAGGATGTAATGCGGATCGTTCATCGGGTGCTCTTGGCTGGTTGTGCGGCGGCAGGTGTAGCAGGGGCGGCCGCCGGTTTGGCTGCGGGTGTTGCAGGTACAGGGACGGCCGGTTTTGCCGCTGACGCAGCGGCAGCCGGGGCGGCGGCGGCCGGCGCGGCTGTCGGCGCCTGCCCCTTGCGATCTTCGCTAGGCGCATCCTTGGCCGGCACCGCTTCGCCCTCTTTCGCACTGTCGCGGAAACGACGCTTGAGCAGCTTGTCGGCCTTGTCCGGCACGCCTTCCGGGTCGGGACGCGGCGGCGTTGTCTGCTCCACCAGCAAGATCAGCAATTGTTTGTGACGATCGACGCCCGCAGACGGCAGACAGACGATATGGGCGAAGGCGTCGGTCGACTTGGTTTCGACCTGCAGCACGCTGGCGACCGACAAACCCGGCGGATACACGCCGTCGATGCCGGACGTCACCAGCGCATCGCCCTTCTGGATGTCGGCATTGGCCGCCATGAAACGCAGATCGAGCACGCCGGACTGGCCGCGGCCGTAGGCCACGCTGCGCAAACCGTTGCGCAAGACCTGCACCGGGATGGCCTGGTCCTTGTCGGTCAGCAGCGTCACTTCGGACGTAAACGGAAACACGCGCGTCACCTGGCCGACGATGCCGACGTCGTCGATCACCGGCTGGCCGGGCGCCACGCCTTGCTGGGAGCCGCGATTGAGGATGATCTTGCGGGTAAACGGGTCGCGCGCGTCGTACAGGATTTCACCGACGATGGATTTGCTGCGGATGCGCTGCTGCATGCTCAGCAAATTGCGCAACTGGGCATTCTCGGCGGCCATCTGGCGCTCTTGCTGCAACAACTGGGCGTTCATCGCCTGCTGGCGGCGCAGGGCGTCGTTTTCCTTTTGCAGTGCGTTGAGCGAGTTGAAATAGTCGCCGACCCGATACGCCGCATCGCGCGGCATCAACGCCACCACCTGGAACGGATACAACACGGTGCCGACCGCCTGCCGCACCATGGTCAGGGCGTGCATGCGCGAGTCGACCACCAGCATGACGATGGCGATCAGGGCGAAAAAGCCGGCGCGGGCGCGGGCCGATGCGCCTTGTTTGAAGAGTGGTGGGATATCCATTGATGGTCAGACCGAGACCGATGCCGGGGAAGCCGAAAACCGCAACAGCCCGCACAGGGCGGGCTGGAGGATGAACAGCGGACGGATAACGGGAAGGTTGCGGTCAATATCAGGAAGACAACGCGCCGTCGCAGCCGAGATTTTACCGCTGTGCGAACCGGAAGTTCGCAGCACCGGCCAAATCTGCTTGTGCTCTGTCATAGGCGCGTTTCAGTTCCTCGAGGTTGACCAGGCTCCTGTAACGGAATTATTCGTTGGAGAAGATCGAACCCAGCTTGTCCATGCGATCGAGCGCCATGCCGGAACCGCGCACCACGCAGGTCAGCGGGTCTTCGGCGACGATCACCGGCAGGCCGGTTTCTTCCATCAGCAAACGGTCCAGATCGCGCAGCAGCGCGCCGCCGCCGGTCAGCATCATGCCCTTTTCGGCAATGTCGGCGCCCAGTTCCGGTGGAGTTTGCTCCAGAGCATTCTTTACGGCGGAAACGATGTTGTTCAGCGGATCGGTCAGCGCTTCCAGGATTTCGTTGCTGGAGATGGTGAACGAGCGTGGAATGCCTTCGGACAGGTTGCGGCCCTTGACTTCCATTTCCTTGACTTCGGAGCCCGGGAAGGCGGAACCGATTTCCTTCTTGATCGCTTCGGCGGTCTGCTCGCCGATCAGCATGCCGTAGTTGCGGCGGATGTAGTTGACGATGGCTTCGTCGAACTTGTCGCCGCCGACGCGCACAGAACCCTTGTACACCATGCCGCCCAGCGAAATGATGCCGACTTCGGTGGTGCCGCCGCCGATGTCGACGACCATCGAACCGGTGGCGTCCGAGACCGGCAGGCCGGAGCCGATTGCCGCCGCCATCGGCTCTTCGATCAGATAAACCTGGGAAGCGCCGGCGCCCAGCGCCGATTCACGGATCGCGCGGCGCTCCACCTGGGTCGAACCGCAGGGAACGCAGATGATGATGCGCGGGGATGGGCGGAACAGCTTGGAGTCGTGCACCATGCGGATGAATTGCTTCAACATCTGCTCGGTGACGGTGAAGTCGGCGATCACGCCGTCTTTCATCGGGCGAATGGCCTCGATATTGCCGGGAACCTTGCCCAGCATCTGTTTTGCTTCCTTGCCGACCGCCTGGATGGTCTTCTTGCCGTTCGGACCGCC
>Ga0209646_1000347_pt1 | contig 34096 bp, 15 predicted proteins | sample AraplaL_Col_mTSA_FD_184259 | JGI IMG/M metagenome (GOLD analysis project Ga0209646, IMG submission 184259) | Arabidopsis root microbial communities from the University of North Carolina, USA - plate scrape CL_Col_mTSA (SPAdes) (version 2) | ecosystem: Host-associated > Plants > Roots >...
CGCTGGCGCTGGGCGCCGGGTCGAGCGCGAGCACCAGCGGTGGTGTGGCGCTGGGTGCGGGTTCGGTGGCCTCGCGTGCTGCCGGCACCTACACCGATCCAATCACGGGTAACAGCTTCACCACCACAATGGGTGCCGTGTCGGTTGGCACGTCAAGCGCGCCACGCCAGATCACCAACGTGGCCGCCGGCACGCAGGCAACGGATGCGGTGAACCTGAGCCAGTTGCAAGCCGTGCAGTCGACGGCGAATGCGGCTTCGACGGCGATCACCAACATCCAGAACGGCGGCGGCATCAAGTATTTCCACGCCAACTCGACGCTGGCGGACTCATCGGCTACCGGCGCCAACGCGATCGCAGTCGGCCCGACAGCAGTGGCGTACGGCGATGGCAGTGTTGCGCAGGGCTACGGTGCGGTGGCAGGGGTGTCGGGCTCGTCGACGACGATCGTCAACGATGTGGCACTGGGCACCAACGCAAGCGCAACGGCAGGCCTCTCGACGGCACTCGGTGCGGGCACCAGCGTGACAACGGCCGGCGGCGTTGCGCTGGGGGCGAACTCTGTTGCAAGCCGAGCGGCGGGGACCTACACGGACCCCATTACCGGCAACAGCTTCACGACGACGCTGGGTGCGGTGTCGGTAGGCACGTCCAGCTCACTGCGCCAGATCACGAACGTGGCCCCGGGTACGCAGGCCACCGATGCGGTCAACCTGAGTCAGCTCGAGGCAGCAGTAGGCACGCTGAACACCTCGATCTTGAGCATCGCGAATGGGTCATCTGGCGGTTCCACGGGCGGCGGCAGCTCGAGTTCGACCGCACCTTATGTGACGGGTAACGTGACAACCTACACGGCTCCAAATGCCACAGGCTCGGACGCCCTTGCCGTGGGCAGCAACACGACGGCGTCGGGTGCGAGCAGCACGACGGTGGGCAACAACAGCGTGGCATCGGGCGCGAGCAGCACAGCCATCGGCAACGGCGCTCTGGCTACTGGTTCCAACTCCGTAGCACTGGGTGCCGGTTCCGTGGCAACCGAGGCCAATACGGTATCGGTTGGCTCAGCAGGAAGCGAACGGCGCATTACGAATGTAGCAGCGGGCGTCAATGACACCGATGCAGTGAATGTGTCCCAACTGCGTTCCGCGGTACTGAATCTGGCCAATCAGGGCGAGTCCATTCGCAAAGATGGGTATGGCGGTTCCGCAGCAGCAATCGCGGCGAGCAGCATCCCGCAGGCCTATCGTGCCGGACAGACCACGCTGGGTCTCGGGACAGGTAGTTACCACGGCCAGTCTGCGGTGGCGGTCGGGCTCAGTACGGTCTCCGAGAATGGTCGGTGGACGGTGAAAGTGACCGGATCCGCAGACACCCGCGGTAGCTACGGAGTGGGCGCAGGTGTGGCTCGCAACTGGGATTGAGCAGACACAAGCCCAGATCGCGGACCGTTATCCGAGCAAGGCAAGACAACATCAACGAGCGAGCATCACATGAAATATTTCAAACAAATGGGCGGGTTCGTGCTGGTATTCGCGGCCGTGGGAGCCACCGCACAGAGTACGGATATGACAGCCCCATCCAACGCTTCGGCTATTGTGGCCAAGGTGAACGGGGAAGCACTGACTGCGTCCCAGGTCAGTGCCTCGCTGCGTCAGGCGGGCTTGCCTGACAACGATACGACGCGCAATGCCCGTGTCAGCGAGTTGATTGCGGCAGAAGTCGTACGTCAAGCAGCGGAAAAGGCGGACTACGGCACGCGGCCCGAAGTCCAGCAGGCAGTGGCCCAAGCGCGCGCCCGGGCAGAAACCGAGCTGTATTTGCGCGAGCATGCGCGCCCAGCGGCAATATCGGATGCGCAGGTAAAAGCGCGCTACGACGAGATCGTGGCGAGTCTGGGAGACAAGGAATACAAGCCACGCATCATCGTTGTGGGCGATCTCGCTACGGCAAAGATGATCGGCTCCCGGCTCAAGCAAGGTGGCGATTTTGCCCAGTTGGCCAAGGAGTTCAGCCTTCTGAATCGCGGCACGGGCGGAGAGATGGAGTGGGTCAGTTTCAAGATGCCGCTCAAGGAGGGGCAGACACAGGGCGTGCCCCTGGCTGTCGCGCAGGCGTTGGTTGCGCTGCCAACAGGTGGCGTAAGCCAGTCGCTGATCCCGGTGGCCTCCCGCTATGTCCTGTTGAAGCTGGACGCGATGCGGCCTACGCAGATTCCAGCGTATGACGTTGCAAAGGCTCAACTGCGGCAGCAATTGGAAGCGGCGGAAAGCCAAAAAGCAATTTCCACTGCGGTAGATGCGTTGCTTAGGCAAGCAAAGATCGAGCGATAGGAAGCCTCGCGTGCCATAGGCCTTGCCAAGTGGCAAGTTTGTACCGATGGCGTTCTCGACTGGTAGCGGTACGCTCGCCCATGCAGTGAAGATGCAGGCGATGACGTCTGACACGTTCTGACAGTCCCCCGGCGGTGTCTTCCCTAGGATGAGAAAGACGTTGTTCTCGCGCCCATGCAAACGATCTCACTGGCGCGATCACCTGAGGGAGTGCTGCAGTTCGCTGATGATGACCACTGTAGACATGGAGCGCGGCTCCGCCGTACCGCTGCCGCTCGCGGCAGCACCTCGATTCAATGGTTCGCCGTTACGGCTGCGTGTCGTACTGTTTGAGCCTCCAGGAGCATCCCTTCATTCGCTGGAGAAAGCACTGGTTGCGGCCGGTCATGATTGCCAGGTTGTCACCGAAGAGCAGGCGCTGTTGGGCATGCTCGTCATGGGTTGCGATCTGATTCTGTTGGATTGGATCGGACCGCAGCACAGCAGGAAGGAGCGCATCCGATCGATACGGCAACACGCACAGGCCGTTCCGATTGTGCTCTGCACCGACTCGCAGCAGGCAGACGACGATATGGTCGCAGCTCTCGAGATAGGTGCCGACCTCTACATCGAGCGTGATGGCGGGCCTGTCGCCTTGGCAAGGATCGATGCGTTAGCCCGGCGTCTGTACGGTTGGGGCTATAGCCTGTCGAGCTGCTTCGTGGTCGAGGAGTTCTGCTTTAACGAGACGACCTGCAGCGTGCAGCGTGGAGGCAGCTTGATTGCCCTATCGCCGAAGGAGTTCTTCCTGGCGCGCCTGATGTTTGAGCATCTGTCACGGCCGGTCCCCCGTGATCACATGGCGGCTGTGGTGTGGGGCCAGCCGCTCAATGAAGTTTCCCGCAGCATCGATACGCATATCGCATCGATCCGGAAGAAACTGAATCTGAAGCCGGAATGTGGATATGTCCTGCGGGCGGTATACAAGGTGGGATATCAACTCGTGCGCAAACCTTCGGCGCCAGGCCGCTGATGCGACTCGCGCACCGCCGTGGTAGCCCATTGCCGTACCAGAAGTCGGGCGTTCCGATCGCCCAACGTGAGTTCGTGTCGTCGGAAAATCGATTGAAGAGTTGCGATGAGAAAACAAGGTCGAGCCAAGTCGATCGGGGGTGCTGTCGTTTCCGCGAGCGAAGCTGCGGTACTGGAGCTTTTACGGAAAAACCCCAATACGCAGTTCACATGCTCGCTGGTCGCACGGAAGCTCGACAGCACGCCAGCGGCATGCTTGACGCTGCTGAAGGCGCTACACGAGCGCCGCGCCATCCGATGCAGTCTCGCCATTGTCGGTATGCCAGTCTTCTTCGCGCTTCCTGAGGTCTCCACCTCAACAGGGCTCACCGTTCGTGAGGATTTGTCTCCAGACCACACTGGGGCTCGGCAACATTGGGCGCTGTGTATGAGCACCCGGCGTTCATAAGTTTCGGTCATGCCCGTCAGTAAGAAACCGCGGCGTGTTCGCCGCCGTAGCCATCACGAGCCTATTTCGCCTCCAACGCGTATCAAAATGCTCGAGCAACGTCGAGGAATGCAGGTGCTGTTCGACATGTTCGGGGCGGTACTGCAGCAGATCGCACGAGACGGCACCGTCGATGCCATGGAGGACGGAGACGCGGTGTTCTGTACACCGGATGGTCAGGGGCTGCCGGTTGTTCCCTCACTGCATGGGTTCTTGTGCATCTTCGAGGCGCATCAGGTCCGCAGCGGCAGAGCCATGCCTATCGGACCGCTCACGCATTTGGCAAAGAAGCTGAGCGATATGACTCCCATCGAGCTCTGCGAGGTCGAAGCCGCTAGCAGTGCGCTGGATGCGCTGCGTGTCGAGGCGCTGCGCATGGAAGTGGGCTACGCCGCCAGCCTGATCCAATCCGCACAGATTCGGGTTGAGCTGGAATTGGCAGAACATAGCGACAGCGCTGGAGTAGCGGAACGCCAAATGTAACCCCAAGGCAGCAACGAACGAGCGAAGTGCCGCAGTCGTCACGCATCTAACATCGGAAACACCGGAGGTCGTGGGCCCTGGTCGCGGGAGCCGTTGCGCTCAGACATCGCCGTTGAGTTCTCCACGCTGTGCGATCACGCCTGCCTGACATCCTCTGACAGTTTTTTGCATTTCGATCCCCTACATTGCTGCCATGAGAGTCGGGCGACCCGCACCAGATTGGTGTCTTAGCGGGAGCAGCTTGGACATTGGCGGTATCCGTCGCTTCGCAGGCGGGTCGATTTGGGGAAGGGAATGAACAGGGTTTACCGGACGGTATGGAACGATGTGCTCGGCTGCTGGGCGGCGGCTTCCGAGTTGGAAAAAAGCAAACGAACAAGTTCCATTGCTGACGCTCGCGATGGGCTGGCGCGGCCGGTGAATGCCTATGCAGGCAACTTAAGCGGGTTCCGACGCAAGACCCTGGCGAATCTGATGATGGCGCTGCCGAGCGTATTGGCGCTCGTGCCGGATGTGCACGTTTATGCGGCAGGAACGCAGACGGGGACCGGCGCGGTGGCTACCAACGCGAGCGATTCGGCTTACGGTTTGAACAGCAGGGCCTCCGGCTCGAACTCAACGGCGGTGGGCATCTTGAGTACTGCCTCCGCTTCCGCGAGTTCTGCTTTCGGCGTCCTAAGCACGGCTTCAGGCGGCAACAGCGTGGCAGTAGGGCGGCTGGCAGTGGCAAGCGGTGGCGACTCGACGGCCGTTGGAGAAAGCAGTACGGCCACCGGATCGACATCGGTAGCGGTTGGCTACGCAAATCTCGCAAGCGGCAGCAACAACAGCACAGCGATCGGTGTGAGGAATACCGCCTCGTCACTGTGGTCCACCGCAATCGGGTACAGCAGCGTAGCAAGCAACGTGGCGTCCACCGCCTTGGGCTATCACGCGACCTCGAGCGGTATGCAAGGGACCGCCATCGGCTTTTCCACGACATCGTCCGGAGCGCTGTCAGCGGCATTTGGTTGGAGCTCGACCGCGTCGGGAACCGGTTCGGTGGTGGTCGGTGCAAGTGCTTTTGCATCCGGGGTAAACAGCTTTTCTGGTGGTTATTCCGCTGGGGCAACCGGTGAACTCAGCGCGGCCGTTGGCGCTACTTCGTTGGCATCCGGAGTCGGTGCGTCGGCGTTTGGTGCCAGAGCTACTGCGTCGGGGAACGACGCGACAGCGATCGGGATTGCCGCTTCAGCCAGTGGGGGAGTCGCAGTTGCGATCGGCAATTCCGCGAAGGCTTCAGGTAACGCGAGTTCTGCGATTGGCACCGGCGCGGTGTCATCGGGCGACTCCAGCATTGCAACAGGGCGCAACTCGACCGCTTCAGGGGATGGAGCGGCAGCTATCGGCACGCTGGCAACTGCTTACGGAAACGCTAGCTTTGCACAAGGCTCCGGGGCTGTTGCGGGCGTGTCAGGTTCTGCCTCTTCGATCGTTAGCGATATCGCCATTGGTACCAATGCAACGGCCACCGGTGGCCAGTCCATTGCCGTGGGGGCGTCAGCATTTGCCAATTCTGCAAACGCAACTGCGCTTGGAACCGGCGCGAGTGCTTCGGGAAGTGGCAGTACCGCACTGGGCATGGCCGCCCGATCGTCGGGAGCCTCCAGCTTTGCGGGGGGGAACAACGCGACCGCTTTGGGTGATAGCGCGACCGCCATCGGCGTCCAGGCTGTTTCCTACGGAAACAACAGCTTCGCGGAAGGCTCCGGCGCTGTTGCCGGTGTGTCAGGCGCCTCCAGCTCGGTCGTTAGTGACATCGCGGTTGGAACCGGTGCGGCCGCCAGCGGTGGGCAGTCCATCGCCATGGGGACATCTGCGCAGGCCAACGCCACGAACGCCGTAGCGATCGGCACCAGCGCGGTCGCCACAGGCGGGCAGGCGGTATCGATCGGTACGGCCAACACCGCATCCGGCAACGGCGCAGTGGCGATTGGCGACCCGAACGTTGCCTCGGGAACAGGCGCGGTAGCGATTGGCGCCAACAATACGGCCACTGGGGATGGGGCGGTCGCGATCGGTAATGCCTCGTCCGCCAGCGCGGCAGGCGCAGTCTCGCTGGGCGCCGCCGCGGTGGCTTCGCAAGCCAACAACGTCGCAGTGGGCAGCAACAGTACCGCCTCAGGCGCCAATAGCGCCGCGATTGGCACCGGGGCAACGGTAACGGCTGCAAACTCGGTCGCCTTGGGGGCTGGCTCGGTGGCCAGCACCGGCGCCCAGACCAACTACAACGCCTACGCCGTCGGTACATCCACTTCGGCCGGCGAAGTGTCGGTGGGCTCTTCAGGAGCGGAACGCAAGATCACCAATTTGGCACCCGGCAGTGCGCCCACCGATGCCGTCAACGTTTCGCAATTGAAGGCAGTCGGCCAGGATCTTTCCAACCAGGTGGGTGGATTGCGCCGTGACATGTATGGCGCCACCGCCGGCGCCATGGCCATGGCGGGGTTGCCACAGGCGTTTAAACCCGGGCAGAGCGGGTGGGCCGCTTCGGCGGGCACCTATCACGGAGAGACGGCGGTCGCGTTGGGGATTTCCGCGATTTCAGAGAATGGCCGCTGGGCTACGAAGGTGTCCGGGACGGTTGACAGTCGTGGTGGATTTGGTGCGGCAGTCGGGGTTTTCCATCCTTGGAACTGAACGACCACTGTTCCTATTGAACCAGAACGATCCAGGCTATGAAGAACTTCACACGTCTATTCTCCGCACTGATCACAGTGCTCCTGCTGAGCGCAGCCGCTAATGCCGCCGACGCGGTGCCGTTTCCCGAGCGCGATGACGCATGGCTCAAGGAGGGCACGTTCCCGAACGTTGAGAACCTGCACAAGATGATGCCGGGCCTGACCAAGACTCAGGTCTATGCGTTGCTGCAGGAGCCGCACTTTTCCGAGGGCTTCTTTGGGGTGCGCGAGTGGAACTACATCTTCAATTTCCGCACCGGCAAGGGCAATGAATTTATTACCTGCCAATACCAAGTGCGTTACGGCAACGATGGGAAAGTCCAGAGCACGCACTGGAAGGAACATGAGTGCGATGACTTAGTGAACCCGTCTGAGCCCGTCGCCGCCGGGCCTACCGTGACGGAGCATTTCAACGTCGACGACGACGTGTTGTTCGCGTTCGATAAATCGTCAGAGCACGACATGCTTCCAGGCGGGCGTGAGGCGCTGGATAACATCCTGTCGCGCATCAAATCTGGCTTTAGCAGGTTGACCGCCATTTCGATCATCGGGTACACCGACCGAATCGGCTCTGTGACCCACAACCAGGAGCTTTCGCTGGCGCGCGCACAAACGGTGCGGGATTACCTGACGAGCCACGGATTGCCGAAGGGCCCTGTCACCATCGCCGGAGCAGGAAGTTCGCAGCCAGTGGCAAAGGGCTGTCCCGCTGGTGCGGGCATAGACGCCGTCCGCTGCCTGCAACCGGATCGACGGGTGACGATCGACGTGACGGGGCAGAAGAGCCAGAAATAGCCGTGCTGGGCATCCCGCGCGCGTTGTCCAGCATCGCGGGCCTTGGCTGATATTCGCTCCCGAGCTTGCGCGGCAAAGACGCTCCACAGAATGCATGGCTGTGGCGGTAAACTCGCACCGTGCTCTGATGACCTCTTCGCTGTTTCTTTGGCTAAGAGGTTTTCCATTTTGGGCTGTGGGGTCGGGTCAAAAAGCAGAGGAAATTCCACCGGTCGGGTTCCGCTGGGCCTGGCGCACCACGTCGCTACCGCTGGGCAATCCACTTCACGAGCGCATCTTTTCTGGCACGAACCGGAAAAGCGTTAGGCAGCTGTTGCTGCGCATCGAAGTTTCCCCTCCAATTCAGAACAAACAAGCCCGATCGGCGTGCTGCGCAAACCAGCCAGTGCACGAGGACGAGCATCCGCGTGTGATGATCGGCTGGGTGCAGGCGAACTTGTGGCATGAATTCCAGGGCAACAACGAGGCGGACTTTTCGTTGGCCAGTGGCTATGTGGCGTCCCACCCGAGCCGGGATGGGAGCTGGGCGGCGTGGGCGCGGGATTTAGCGCGCGGCTGACGCACACGGCGACAGCCTATGCCCAGGTGAGTTACTTGACGGGTCTCCACAACGACCGCAGCCGTATAGCGGCAAGGGGGGCGGTTCAGCTGGTAAGGGGGCAGGCCCCGAGTCGGCAGCCCTGCTGCTCGTTTGTGGAGCTTCCAAGTCCGACCAGTGGCACGCATTGAGGGCGCCTCGTTGGGCTTTTTGCTTGGCAGCAGGGGCGAATCGATGCAGAGGCTAATGCGCGGCTGCTGTGACACGTCAGACGTCGTGGTTCAACTCCCACTGAACTCCGTGCCGTTGTCATTCAACAAATGCATTCCCTGACATTCTCTGACAATGTTCGACCCCTCCAACATCGCTCTCTGACACGTCCTGACAATCTCGGCGTGGCCAATCTCTTACCCTAGATACAGGGTCACGTCGCAAGAAAGCGTCCGCTAAAGCGCGGCACGCAACGCAGCACACCACCCTCCTGTTTCGGGGGTAGAGCGGTCAACCGCCAGCATGTGCCAGCGAACACGCCGGGCGAGCGGCGTACTTGCGACGAGTCGTACAGAACTAAGAGTTGGGGAATCCATGCCTACTGTCATCGGTCGGGCGGGTGCGTTACGCCTCGCAAAAGCCGTCAATCCTCGCCACAGCGACGTGCTGCACGCACGCTTGAGCAAATCGGCTACCGCCGTATCGCTTGTGCTTGCCTTGCTTGCGAGTTTCCCTGCCCACGCAGGGGAGTCCTCCACCGTGACTACATCTGCCTCTACAGCAGCAGTAGCACTTAAAGGCATTCTCGTCACAACGCGGGATATCACCCGGCCAATCGCGGCTGCGGATTCGGAAGCTGCCCCCACGATTGACAGCCTCTGCGTGCCAGCGCCCGAGGCCGAAAAGGCGCCGGTGCCGGCGGCCCTGGCCGATGCAAAGGCCGTTGCAGAGTATCGCGCCGCGCTCAAGCAAGCAGGCCCCATTGCGTTCGAGCCAGGCAGCCCGATTACCGCTCAGGACGAATTCCGCGCCAGCTTGGCGCCGATGTTAGGGCAGTCCATCACGCCGGAACTGCTGAGCAAGCTGACGCAGCACACGGTGGCCTATGTCAACGCCCATTCGAGCGGGCTCAACGATGTCTACTTCCCGCAGCAGAACGCGGCCGACGGCGTACTGGTGCTGGTGGTGTCGCCTGCGCGCGTGGGCCGCGTCATCGCCAAGGGGCAGCAATATGTGGAGGGCCGCGACCTCGCATGCCGTATTCGGCAACGCCATGGAGAACCGGTCAACACCAACGTCATTGCGGACGATCTCGCGTATCTGAACCGCAACCCGTGGCGCCGCACGGACGTCGCCTTTGCGCGTGGCAAGGCGCCCGGCGAGACCGACATCGTGTTGAATACCGTCGATCAGCGCCCCGTGCGGGCGTTCGTCGGCATGGACAACGCCGGGAGCCGGTTGACGGGCTTGGGGCGCTACCGCGCCGGCGTGAATTGGGGAAACCCATTCGGCTTTTTCGACCACCGGATCGATTTCAGCTATGCCCAGGCGGAGAGCGCCGAGCAGTTCGCACAAGCGACGTTGTCGTATTCGATGCCGCTGGAGAATCGAGACAACCTGTCCGCCTACGTGAGTTGGGCCCGTACGCACGTGAAGCTTGAAGATGGTCTCTTCGATTCGCGTGGCAACAACTTCGTGGCCGGATTCGAATGGGCGCGGCCTCTAGGTATCGATACGCTGTCGCGCACCGGCAACTATCCGGAGCTGTACGCGGGCCTGGAGTACAAGCGAATCGGCAGCTCGCTTGTCTTTGGCGAGATCCCGATTTCCAACTCCGTGCCGGAGATCTTCCAGGGTTATCTGGGTTATCGCGGTGGATGGTCGGATGCATGGGGCCACAACGACTTCGACGGTCGGCTGACCTTGTCCCCGGGCAACCTGTTTGGTTGGAACAACGACAGCGTATTCGAAGCATCCCGTCCTGGCGCCTCAAGCCGCTACGCCAAACTGAACCTGACCTATGACCGCTACGTGCCGCTGCCTGCCGGCTGGCAGATCCATACGGGTCTGAACGGTCAGTACACCAACCAGCCGCTGCTCTCGAGCGAGCAGTTCAATGTATCGGGTTCATCACGCGTGCGCGGCTTCTACGAAGACACGCTGATTGCCGACCGGGCGTTGGTCACCAATCTGGAACTCCAGACGCCGTACGAAACGGTGCCGCTCGGCGGCACATCGGGCCTGCTGCAAGGATTCCTGTTCCTCGATGCTGGTCGGGCCTGGCAGAAGACGCAGATGACGAACGCGGACCTGGAGCGCACCGGCACGGTATTCAACCTGTTGAGCTATGGGTTCGGCGCACGTTTCAACGTCAACCCCTATCTGACCGCGCGTGCCGCCCTGGGTTGGCGCACCGCCGGCCTGACTGGCAAGAGCGGCGTGATCGGCCATTTTTCGATCACGCTGGCTTACTGAACCCTACGAAGGAGAGATTTCGATGCTGACGATCCAGCCCCCGTTTGGCTATCAGAGCCTGAAGCCCCTGAACCGCAACGACTATGTGCGCCTGCTCGCACCGGGCGAAGTCCCGGCGTTCATCCGCAATTCACCGATCGTGCCGCTGAGCTACAGCGAGATCACGGTTGCTGCGTGGCACTACCCGATGGTTTTCGTGCCGGACACGGTCTCGGGCGGCTACACGATGGCTGCTGTGCTGGGCCTGGGCCGCAATAGCTTCGGGCGAGACACTGAAGCGAACCGGCAGGGCTGGGATCCACAAGCTTACGTGCCAGCCTATCTGCGTCGGTACCCCTTCTGCATGGCCACCGTCTCGTTCGAAGACCGGCAGGAGCCAGACCTCATGGTATGCGTTGAGGCATTCCGGGCAACGCAGACAGACATCGAAGGCGGTGTACGGCTGTTCGACGAAAGCGGCGAACCCGGTGAGGATTGGAAGCAGATCGAGGCGTTCCTGCGCGAGTACGAGGCTGATCTCAACGGCAGCCGCGCGTTCACCGCAAAGCTCGCCGAGCTGGACCTACTGGAGCCATTCACGGCCAACGTGGTGCGCCCCAATGGCGAGAGCCAGACGATCAGCGGCATGGTGCGCGTCAGCGAGACGCGGCTAACCGAGCTCGATGCCGAAACGCTGGCGCAACTGCATCGCTCCGGCTTCCTCGGTCGCATTTACATCCACCTGTACTCGCTCCAGCGATTCCAGAGCCTGTTGGTGCGCGAGGCCCATGAGGGTGCCGTAGCTCACGGGAATGATGCTCTCGCTACGTCCGGTACGGCGTTGACGGAATAACCAAACCGCTGCCGCGGCGTTGTGACATTGGCGTTTGCGCCTGACGAGGGATACCGATCATGAAGAACCATCTCGAAAAAACGAACCGTTCGGTTCGGAAATCGTCCCGTCGTGCTCCCCGCAGCGGCCATACTGCGTTGCTGCGCGAGCTGTCCATCGCATTCACCGTCACGTTCGGCGCGGGCGCGCCGTTCGCTTGGGCTGCGCCGCAAGGCGGCCAAGTCGTGGCGGGTGCAGCCAGCATCGGTCAAAACGGGCCGATCACGACCATCCAGCAGCAATCGCAGCGCGCCATCATCAACTGGCAGTCTTTCGGCATCAATCCGAATGAAACGGTGCGCTTCAATCAGCCTGGGGTGAATGCTGCGATCCTGAACCGCGTGACTGGTGCATTGCCGTCGCATCTGGACGGCCTGATGCAGGGTAACGGCAAGGTCTTCCTCGTCAACCCGAACGGCATCGTGGTCGGTGCCAATGGGGTGGTCAACGTACAGGGTGGCTTTGTCGCGTCGACGCAGAATCTGAGCGATAGCGCGTTCATGCAGGGCGGTGCGCTCCTGCTCTCCGGTGGCAGTGACGGCAAGATCGAGATTCTCGGCACGATCAGCACGCCCAACGGCGATGTCACCATCATTGCGCCGAAGGTGTCCGTCGGCACGGACGCGAAGATCACGGCGGGCAATGCAGTGCAACTGATTGCCGCCAATACGGTGACGCTGAGCAATGGCCAGTTCACCGTTATCCCGACGGTCGACGACGCGGGCGAAATGGCCATGCAGGGCGTGGTCAGTGCCGCGAAAGTACAACTGGCCGCAGCCAACAACAACCTGGGCGCGCTGGCCATCAATACCAGCGGCACGATACGCGCGACCGGCACGCAGGCCAATCCGGACGGCAGCCTCAGCATCGTGGCGCAGGGCGCGGGCGGCAATGTAGCGGTCTCGGGTGCCCTCGCAGCGCGCAATGCCGATGGTACTGGCGGCACCCTTGCGGTCAAGGGCAACAACGTGACCGTGAGCGGCGCCTCGATTGACGCCAGCGGCACCAGGGGCGGCGATATCTCGCTGCTTGGCGACACGCAGGCGGGCACCACGTTGATTACCGATACCACGATCACGGCGCGGGGCAGTACCGACGCCGGTGGCTCGGTTCGGACCACCGCCCGCAATGTTGGGCTGATGGGTGCCACGACCGTGGACGCCAGCGGCGCTACGGCCGGCGGTACGGTACTCGTGGGCGGTGGATTCCACGGGCAGGACGACCGGATTGCCGACGCGACGGCCACGACGATTGGCTCGGGCGTCACCCTGTCGGCAAACGGCACGCAGGGCAACGCCAATGCGGGCGAAGTCGTGGTCTGGTCGAACGACGCCACGCGCTTTGCAGGAACGATCCATGCAGCGGGCAGCGGCACGGGCAATGGTGGGCAGGCAGAAGTCTCGGGTGCAGGATCGCTCGACTACCGTGGTTTCGCCGATCTGTCTGGCGGCAGCAATGGCGGCGCGTTTGGCGCGTTGCTGCTGGACCCCACCGACGTGACGATCCAAGCCGCGGGCTCGGACAGCGGTGCGACGTGGAGTGGCGGCGCGGCTAACTTCTCGTCGTCTGGCGGGTCGTCCATCATCACGGTGGCGACGCTGCAATCGCAACTGGCGTCGGCCAACGTGACGATCGATAGCCATGGCGGTACGGGCGGTAACGGTGACATCTCGGTCAATAACGCCGTCGTGATTCCAGATGCGCGCAGTCTGACGCTGAATGCTGCTGGCGATATCAACCTCAATGCAAACGTCACCACCAACAGCACGGGATCGTTGACCAGCTTCAACGCCTACGCCAACCGCAACATCAACGTGAACGGGGTCACGCTGGGCGGTACGTCCGGCCTGTCGTCGGTCACGTTGGTCAGTGGCCTTGGCGCCTACGGCAGCACGACCCAGGCCACGCCGACCCTGAGTTCTACCGCCGCCTGGCTGCCGTCGTATGCGGGTGTGGTGAACTTCGGCGCCGGTTCGACGCTCGACACCACCCGCGGGCTGACGGTGATCACCGGTTGCTCAGTGGCATGCCCGTCCTATGCTGCGGATACCGCGTTGACGTTGGCCAACTCCACCGGCGTGCCTCCTGATTTGACCATCAATGGCGCCGCGGCCGCTGGCAACGTGACCCTCTCGAATACCGACCAGGGTACGGTCTATTTCGGCGGGTTCAGGGACATCAAAGTCGCAGGCCAGGTGGGTTCTGGCGGAGGCCTTTACCTTTACGGGTTGCGCGACATCGCGATCAATGCGCCGTTGCAGATGACAGGCTGGGACTGGATGAAGAGCGAACGGGATGTCTACCTGAACGCCAATGTCACCGGTACCCAGCTGCTTCAGGTGGATGCCGCGCGTGACGTTCACGTGAGCACCGGTGTTCTTCAAAGCGCTGGTGGTTTCGGCGTTCGCCTGTGGGCAGGGCAGCGCGATACCACGGCCGCCGATCTTGCCCTTGGCGCTGGTAGTCTGTATAAGCTCGGCGCGGTCTATTTCAATGGGAACGGGGCTGGGGGCGCGACCCAACTGCAGAGCGACTCCAATATCGAGGTGCTCTCCGGTTGCAAGACCGCAGTGAACTGCCTGTCGACTGACCGAACCGATTTCTTGCCCGCCAATGTCGTGTTGGAGAAGCCGACTGGCGCCACGTTCGGTTCCGTCAGGGTCGAAGGTTTCCGCAACATTACGCCCGAACGTCTGGACCCTGCCACCAACGCCTACGCTAGCGACATCACCGCGACCAACGACATTAATTTTCTGGCGTTCGGGAATCTGACGCTCGACCAGACCGCCTTGACGGCCGGAACCAGCCTGTATCTGCAAGCGGCCGGCGGCAACCCTTCCGATCCGTCACCACGGTCGGGCGCGACGCTGGCGGACTACGCGGGCATCGTCAAATTCACCCAGTACGGCATCAGCCCGATCACGCTGTCGGCGACGGGCGACCTCACGGTTATCTCCGGCACGGATGGCACGGGTACTTCGTTGGGTGGGGCAGGCGGTACGTTACCGAGCGGCGGTGCCTATTCAGGCAGCCGAACGAATCAGGCCCGACCCGATTTCAACGATGCATCGACGCCCAACAACATCACGCTCAAATATGGTTCGTCCGCGAACGCTTTCAGCGGCAATGTGACCATCCAAGGCTTCCGGCAGACCCTGCTTAATCTGGACAATTTTGACGGAACTCCCGCGACCAGTCTGACTGCCAATGGCGGTATCAATGTCTTGGCGTATGGCGATGTCATTCTGCCGACGCAGATGCAGTACGTGCGGGCACTCGGTAGCAACGCCTCGGTCTTCCTCCAGTCCGGTGGCGGCGGTCCCGGCGCGGGGCTGGTCGGTCAGGTGATCTTCACGAACCCCAATCCGGTCATCCAGTCGGACAACTGGGTCTGGGTCAATTCCAGCGTGGATTCGACTGGCAAATTTCTGGATTTCAGGGGCGGCAATGGTACGTTGACGGGAGGCTACGGCACGGGGCAGCCGATCCTGCTGCAATACGCACCGGGCGAAGATAGCTTTGGAGTTGTCGGGATCACCGGCTTTCAGAATGCCGATATCTATGCTTTTGCAAGCAGCGTGGCAGCGCCAAGCGTCGCCAGCTTCGATCCGTCGGTTCCGTTCAAAATCAGGGCAGGCGCTCCCGCCAACTCGTTCATACGCGTAGCAAAAGACCTGACGCTGCACAATGCGACGTTTACCGCTACGGCGGGCAGCGGGCTGGATTTGTCGGCAGGAGAGTGCTGGTGGTCGTGCAGCAACAATAACGATGGTGTGCTGACGTTTAGCGCACCCGCCACCATTTTCACGGGGTGGTGGAACTCCATCAATCTTTCTAACGACAGCAGTGGCCGGGCGACCACCACCACCAATCCCAACGGCACAGACCTGACTAACGTCTCGTTCACCAATATCGGGAAGCTTCCCACTACACCGCTGACCGCGTCGATTGGCGGCTCGACAGTCACGCTGAACGCGCCCGTCACGCCGGTGCTGAACAACCTGACCATCAACGGCTTCCGCAATGTGGATCTGAAGACCGGCAGCAGCACGGAGCCGCTCAGCGTTACCAACCTGAACATTCTGCCGAACGGGAATTCCATCCAGGGCGACATCAAGGTCGATGCCAACGTCTACGCCAGCAACCAGGTCTATCTGACCGGCAGCAGCATCAATACCGGTTCGAACATTATCAGCAGCCTGGCCCCCGCCAACGCCAGCTACGACGCGCGGTTCTTTGCGACTGGTCTCTCGACCGTGTGGGGTGAGGCGGCGCAGAACAGCACGATCAACACATCGAGCAAGAACAACAACAAATCGGGCGGCATGCAGATTGGCAATGCCGCAGCCGGCACGACGATGACGATCAACGACCGCGACAGCGTCGTCATCGGCAGCTTTGGCGCAACGACCGATCAAGGCAATATCGTCGTCAACGCGCAGGGCGATATTGGCGTCAATGGCGACATCGTGCGCACCGGTGCGACCAACCCGGCAAGCATTACGCTCAATGCCGACAAGAATCTCAGCAGCATCTTCACCGGGTTCGACGCCTATGATCAGGGCACGGTCAGCGCCGCAGTACAGGCGCAGAATGTTGCCGGCGGCGACGGTGTGGGGGTGACGTACTTCCTCGCGCCGGTTGAGCGCGTGGTGCCGATCTACAAAGAGGTGGTGCTCCTGAGCCTGCAGAGCACCAACGCGGCGGGCACCGACTATGTTGCGCCGACCGACCCCGGCTGGAATGCAGCGAAGACGCAGTACACCGTGAGCAGCAGTTCGCCTGCCGGCCTGCTGTTTTACTTCCCGGTGGGTACGGTCGTGACCCCGGGGCAGACCATCCTGACCACGGGCTTCAACTCCGCCATCGCCCTCATGGCCAACTATGCCAAGCCTGTGACGAGCGGCGGCCAGCAGGTGTATGTGGTGACTGGTTATACGACCTCGACCGCAGCGCAAGCACAGATGACCTCGCTCGGTTTTGGGGTCAATACGGTCTCCGGTACGGTCAACAACGGCGCGACCGGCACGACGTTGACGTCAACACTCAACCGGACCAGCTTCGCCGTGGCTGGCGACAATCCCGTGGTCGACGCGCTCGTCACCCCGACAGGCGATCCGGTTGCGGGAACCTATGCGTTGGGTGTTGCCCAACAGTTCTATGTGGCGGCCGGTGGCAATCCCGTCTATCCCGATGCCTCGTGGAATGTGCGTGTGACTGGTCCGGTGACGGTGCAGACCCAGCTTGGCAATATCGTGGTCAAGTCGGGCTCTACCTACGCCGATTCCTACCAGGGTTTCCATACGGCCGGTGATACCGCCGATGTGCGACTGTCGTCGAGCGTGCCGGCCGCCGGGCAGGGTCTGGGTCACCCTGAGAACATGCAGCAGAACCTGGTGACCAAGACTGTTAACGGCAACGTGCTGATTGGCGGCTATCGCGACATCATCGCGCTGGACGCAAACGCCGTCCAGCCAACCGGCACGGGGAACATCAGCCTGATCGCAGGGCGCGATTTGCTTCTGCAGGACAATATCGGCGTCGCCAACAGCGGCACGTTGACGCTGGGTGCCGGCAACATGATCCAGCAGACGGCAGGCAAGACCATTGCTGCGAACAACTTGGTATTGCTGACGGGGCGCGGCTCGAACAACTTGCAGACGGACGTCAACAATCTCGCCGGTTATCTGCAGATGCCAAACGCCGCCTACACAGGCGCGCTCGCGGGCGGGACGACACCGACCGGGACGCTGGAGGTGACCAACGACAAGACGCTGACCGTCTCGTCGGCCATTCCAGCGAATCCGGTGGCGGGGGCGGTCACCTTCACCACGAATGGCCCGCTCTTCAGTAACACAACGGCACTGCAGCCCAAGGGGCTGACGACGTCGACGCTAGGTGGCCCCATTGCGGGCTCGATCGAGCTGACGACCACCTCGGGCAATCTCAACATCAACGCGCCGGTTACCACAACCAACACGGGCGGCGAGATCAACATCAAGGCCACCGCCGGCAACGTTGCGCTGAACGACAACGTGACGACGACGGGCAACGCGTTTGTTCAGTCGGGGCAGGCGATCACGGCCAACGGCGGCACGTTGACGGCCAACGGCGCAGTCCTGACTGCGGGCACGACGGTTGGTACCGCAGCGAGCCCGGTACAGACCGCTGTCAACACCCTGGCGGTTGTGTCAGGCGGCAATGCCTACGTGAGCAACAGCGGGTCCTTGACCGCTGCGGGCCAGACGAGCAACAACGGCAGTCTGTCGGTGACCGCCAGCGGCGGCACGCTCACGGTCGGTTCAGTCAACCTGCAGCCGACCATCGTGAACAATGCGCCTGGCGCCAACCTCACCGGCATGAACGCGAACGGTAGCGGCGCAGTCACGCTCGCGGCCACCGGTTCCACGGGCGATGTCGTGTTTGACGCGACCGCGCGCAGTGGCACCGGCACCGTATCGGCCACCGCCGGCCGTAACATCGTCGAAGGCCAACCGGCACTTGGGCCGGGTGCGGAGACGCGCACCAGCGCAAACCTGGCGGTTGCAACGGCCGGCAACGTGGTGCTGAATGCCGCCAACACGATCGGTGGCGACGGCGTCTCGACGATCAACCCGCTGTCTGTCTGGAGTGGCGGCACGATCAGTGCAACGTCGGCGGGTACCGCCAACGCGTCCGGCACGTATCTCGACGTGCTGGATACAACGGGCGCAGTCACGATCGGTGGCAGCAACGTCCAAATCAACTCGGCACACAACGTCGACGTGACGGCGATCGCGAGCACGACAGCGAACTCCGGCAACCTGATTGTGGCCGGCCCAGTTGCCGCACAGAACGCCGGTTATGTGCGTCTTGCTGCTGACCGGAACGAAACCGTAAGCGGTCCTGTGTCGACCACTGGAGCTGGCGACGTGGTGCTCACGGCCGGACTGACCGGCACCGGCAGCGTCACGCAAACCGCCGGCGGCACGCTGTCGACCGGCACGGGCGAGATCAACGTTAAGGCGGTGAACGGCATTACATTGGGTGCCAACGCAACGACCGGCGGCAACATCGTCACACAGGCTGGCGGTGCGATTGCGTCGACGGGCGGCACGCTGACCGCCACTGGCGTGGCACTGCAGGCCGGTACGACGATTGGCGCCGCTGGTAGCGCGATCAACACGGCAACCAGTACGCTCGCGCTGAGTTCGTCCGGCAATCAGTACGTGTCGAACACGGGCAATGCAACGCTGGGCGCGCAAACCGGCAGCAATGGTTCGATCAATGTAACGAACGCCGGTGTGCTGACCGTCGGATCAGCATCGGTGGTGACCGGCATCACAGTGCCGGGTCTGACGGGCGGCATCACCGCTGTTGCGCCTGGTGTCGCCGTTACCGGTGTGACGGCCAACGGCACGGGCAACGTGAACCTGACGGCGACCGGCGCGACGGGCGACATTGTGACCACCCAAGCCGTCAGCTCGGGCACCGGCAACATTGTCATGACGGCCGCGCGCAACGTGACCGACACGGCCACGGGCTCAGTGTCGACGGGCGGCAGCGGCACGATCGGTGTCACTGCTCAAACGGGTAGCATCACGATGGCCAACGGCGCGTCATACACGACGGCTGGCGGCAACATCACCGCCACGGCGGCGAACAACATCGCGCTGGCACAGGCAAGCACGGGTAGCGACACGGCCGGTACGGTGACGCTGACCGCGAGCAATGGCGCCATCAGCAACAACCGCACGGCGGGTGCGAACAACATCACGGCAGGGACGCTGAACGCGACCGCAGCGACGGGCGTGGGGGCGGGGGCGCTGGACAGCGCGACCGCACTGACCACCGACATCGCCGTGCTGGGCAGCAAAGTGACAGGTGCAGGCGACGTGGTGGTGGACAACACCAATTCGGCGCTGCTCACGCTGGGTAACGGCACGCTGACGAACAGCGCGGCAAACGGCAACGTGCGCGTTGCGACGGCCGGTGCGGTCACGACCGGCAACAGTGTGAGTGCCAGCGGTACGGTGCAGCTGATCACCGGGGATACGGGCGGTACGCTGGCAAACAACGTTGGGACGGTCACGCTGGCAAACAACGTGACAGCCAGCACGCTGGATATCAATTCCGGTGGTCTGGTGCAGCAAACTGGCGGCACGATCTCGGCGGCGACCACCCTGGTGGACGCCACGCGATACACCAACGGCTCCGACGCGACGTTGCTCAATGGCAGCGGGACGCTGACCGAGAACGGATCGAGCGTCACCGGTAACTACACCATCGCCACCGCCGGCACGCTTAACCAGACGGGTGCGACCACCGTGGGCGGCAACCTGACCGAGACCGGCTACACCGGTGGCACGGTCGCAGGCACGGTGACGGTGGGCGGCAACTACAGCGGTGTGAACACGTTCGCCGGCAGTGGCAGCGTCACGAGCGGTGGTAGCAACACGACAATCAACGCGAACGCCGCGACGACGGGCGTGGTGATGGCGACCGGTCCGGGGCCGAACTTCGATCTGTCGAGCGCCAACCTCGGCAACAGCACCAACATCACGGTCGACCTGCGGGGCCAAACTGCGACGGTCGCCGGCAACACACCGGCCATCCTGCTCAACAGCAGCGGCAGCAACAGTCTGGGTACGGTCACGGTCAAGACCGCAAAGCCCGTGACAGTGACGGTGGCGACGCAAGACTACAACCTGGTGCAGAGTTCGGCGATCGACATCGGCACGCATACGCTGACGGTCAATGCGGTGGCGGGCAGTGCAAGCAGCCCGACGCTGCAGGCGACGCCGGGGACGATCCAAGTGCCAGGCACGCAAGCTGGCATCAACTACAACGCGGCCAACAACGCGCTGAACGGTGGTCTCGGCAGCCGCATCGTGCTCAACAACGCGGGCAACACGATTGGCGGGCTGAGCATTGCGAATGCCGAGTCTGCGAACGTGGTGACCACGGGCAATCTCGCGCTAGGCAACGTGACGCTGAACAATGGGTTGTCGGCCACCTCGACTGGTGCGGCGATCACCCAGGTGGCAGGGACCGCCGTGGCGGCGCGCACGCTGGACCTCACTGCGGTCAACGGCATCGGCACGAACGCAGCACCGATCGACTTCAATACAGCCGCGGCAGTCAGTGCAGGCGCGCCCCCCGTGCTGGCGACGACCGACGGTGCAGGCAGCACCTTCGTGAATACCACGGGCCAGGTGCAGTTGGGCGGCAGCGCCTACAACGTGACGGATACTTCCACGGCGACCGCCGCGACGCTGACGACGGCCGCGAACAGCACAACGGGCGGCAACCTGAGCGTGGTGGCTGCGGGGCCAGTGACGACGGGTCAAACTGTCAGCACCGGTGGCAACGGAAACATCAACATCGATACATCGGCGGGCTCGGTGACGCTGTCGAACACGGTGACGGCAGGCGGCAGCGGTTCGGTGCGCCTCGCAGCGGCCACCGACCTGAACGTCAACGCGGCCGTGAGTTCAACGAGTGGCGAAGTGAACGCGCGTGCGTACGGCGGTAACGTATCGCTTGGCGCCAACATGAGCACGTCGGGTGACATGTTCGTGCAGGCCAGCAACGCGATCACGCAGCGCGCCGGCACGCTGACCTCCGATGGCGCGGTACTGACAGCAGGGACGACCATCGGCACCGCTACCAGCCCGATCCAGACCAACGTCAACACGCTGGCGCTCGTGAGCGGCGGTGATGCGACTGTCGTGAACGACAAGGCGCTGACGCTGGCCGCCAAGACGAGCAGCAATGGCGGCGTCAGTGTCAGCACGACGACGGGCACGTTGACGGTCGGTAGCGTGTCGCTGTCACCAGGCATCACTGACAATGCCGTTGGCGCAACGCTGACAGGCGTGGCTGCCAACGGCAGTGGGACCGTGACACTCGCGGCGCAGGGTACAGGCGCGGATGTCGTGCTTGACCAGAACGTGACGAGCGGCACCGGGACGATCGCGGCAACGGCATCGAAGGACATCGTCTTCGCCAATGCCGCGCAAGCCGCGACGGCCACCACCGTTGCATTGACGGCGGGCAACAACATCGTCAACAGCACCAGCAATGCGGTCGACCAAGTCAAGGCGGCGAGTACCGTACTGAACGCTGGGAACAATGTCGGCAGCGGCGTGATTGACGACGGGATCACGGGAACGACCAACGCCGCAGCGCTGCATCTTGATGTCACGAACGTGCAGGTCGCTGCGGGCGGCTCGGCGACGCTGCGTAACGAAGGCGCAACCGTACTGGGAACATCCTCGACGGGCGGATACCTTGGTTTGAACGGCGGCGGTCCGATCAGCCAGGCAGCCGGCGCCACGCTGACGGCAGGCTCCGTGGAGTTCGATACGACACGGGACACGTCGGTGGGCCAAGTCGCGTTGCAGAACACGGGCGACTTGACTATTGCTGGAGCGAACTACGCCGGAGGCGACTACTCGGCGACATCGCAAACCGGCAACGTGACGCTGGCCGGCACGCTGAACGTCAACGGCAACGTGACGCTGACCAGCGGTCCGGGTCGCACTGTAACCGCCCCAGTCGCAGGCATCGCTAGTTCCGGAACGATCGTGCAGAACGGCGTGACAACGAACATCAATGGCGGCCAACAGCCTTTGGTGGTCATCGACCCGGCGGCGAAGATGGCAATCGTCAATGCGCAGGGTGCTGGCCCGGATTTCGTATTGTCGCCAACCATCGTGGCGCAGTTGCAGGCCGCTGGCGTCACCACGGTCACGATCGACCTGGGCAACACCACCACGAGTTACTCGGTGGCAACGCTGGCGGCGTCTGCCGTGACGGTGGCCAACACCAATAACGCGGTCTCGGGTGGCTGGACGGTGCGCACGGGCCAGACGGCGCTGGCGTCGCCGATCCGTACGGTCAGGGACTACAACCTGACGGATACGGCGGGCCCGGTCGATCTGTCCGGTACCGCGGTCATCGTCAACGCTGCGCGCGGTACGGCGTACGCGGCTGGAGCGACACCGAGCACAGTTGCAGCCACCAACAACGCCGCGAACGCGACCGCAGGCTTCAATGCAGCGCAGGGCAGCAGCGTCTCTCTGACACAGACGAAGGTAGGCAGCCTCGATGTGCGCGATGCCTACGACGTGTCAGTCAACTCGCCCACCACGCTGAACGTCGGCTACATGCAGGCCAACCATGACGTGGCACTGCAGGCCGGCACGACGACGAGCGGCAATCTGAACATCAACGGCAACGTGACGGCCGGCAACGCACTGATCGGCGTCGGCGGGCGCGACGTCAACATCGCCAGCGGTGCAACAGTCAGTACGGGTGGACGTATCACGCTGGTGGCCGATGAGACAGCAGGCACATCGCCGGGACCGGGTTGGTTCATCAACAACGGCCGTATCAGCTCGGCAAGCCGCGAAGTGGCGATCTACGGTGTGGCCGGCGACACGCCCCCGGGCTACCAGCCGGTGGCGAACCAGGTGGTGCTCGGCAACATCGACGGGTTCTCAGGCAGCGTGCCGGCGGGGAACTGGGCAACCACCTACGACACCACGGCAAACGGCCCGCTGTATCAGGTGGGCACCGGCAAGTTCTCTGGCGTGCAGGTCTGGTACAAGCAGCCGCTGGTCGCTCTGCCGGACCCGGTGACGGTTGCAACGACACCGTCGCCGGCGGTGCCTGCCGAGCCCGCGCAACGTGAATACGGCGAGCCGCTGATCATGTCGGCCGGCTTCACGATGGAGAGCGGTTGTGGTCAAGGACAGTATGCGGGTGCAGGGCGCCTTGGCCGCGCCGGCAGTGTCGAATACGACATTGGCTGGCCGACCTACATGAACACGGCGACACGTCAGTTTGGCGTAGTGCGCGGGGCGCGTTACGACGACGGCCGATTGGCAAATGGTGGCTGCGGCATGCAACAGGTTTCGCTTGAGGCTGAGCGTTTCACGTTGGGGGCCGATGCGCTCTTTGCGTTCGACAAGTCCAGCATGGCCGACGTGTTGCCGGGTGGTCGTGAAGCTCTCGACAAGCTTGCAGCGCAGTTGAAGGCGGTGTATCGCCGCGTCGAGTCGATCACCGTGACGGGACATACTGACCGACTGGGCACCGAGACCTACAACGATGCGCTTTCACTTGCCCGGGCCAAAACGATTCGCGATTACCTCGTGGCGCGTGGCTTGCCGGCTGAGGTGATGCGGGTGGTCGGGGCCGGTAAGTCGAACCCGGTGACCAAGGACTGCCCGGTTGGCCACTCGACAGCGGTGATCGCGTGCCTGCAACCGGATCGTCGTGTCACGATCGATGTACTTGGCGAGAAGGCGGACGGTGCCGGTCCGGCGCCAGCCAACACGCCGGCTCCGACGCGTGCGCCGCGGCGGATCGAGGCGGAGAAACCGGCAGCAGCACAATTGGCGATGACCCCCTAAGCGGTGCGCTTCATGCAGCGCTGGCCACGCAGATCGATTCTGCGTATTCAGCGTTGCAACCGCTTCCTGCTAGCGCATGCGCCAATACACCAAATGGACGTTTCTCTTCACGGGAAAAGCGCCCGGCCACCGGAGGGGTTCGCGGCGCGGAATCAAAGCTAGCGGGGTTAAGAAACGATTGTGTCGATCGCTCGGACATGAAAAAGAGAGTTCGCAGGAAACCAGGCCAAGACATCAGTGGGTGCGTGCACGAAGCGGCGGTTCTGGAACTCCTGTGTGAGCATCCCAACACCCAGTTCACCTGCACACTGGTGGCCCAGAAACTTGGTGGCAGCTCACCCGACTGCTTGGCGGTACTAAAGGCACTCCATGCTCGCCGGGCCATTCGAGGGGCACTTGCCACGGTTGGGATGCCAGTCTTCTTTGCGCTGGCCGAGACGAGCGCCCAGGTGCCCCATGGTCGCGGTGAACTCCACGCTGACCACAACGGAGCGCAGCGCCACTGGGCGCTCGCTATGAGCATCAGGCGTGCTTGATTGTCTGCATGACGATCAGTAAGCAATAGTAGGGAGGGCAGAGGCGAGAGTTCTTATTGTGGCGTCTTGCCATCTACGAACCGCTCCGTCGCCACTGCAACGATAGCCTCCTGTGAACCCAAGCCTTTCGCATTGACAACGACATGCCCAGAAATAGGTCCCCTCGGAGAGCCCGCCGCGCACCGCGGCATACTCAAGATACGCGGCATACACAGCTGGAGCAGCGTCGCCGCGTGTTGGCGCTGCTCGATGATCTGGATGCCCTCCTCGGTCGCTTGCTTGTCGAAGGAGAGATCGACATTGATATCTCTGGTGCTCCCATTTTTCGCGGGCCTGACGGTGACATCCACAAAGTGGCGCCTTCCTTAAATGGTGTGCTGTGCTTCTTTGAAATCCACCAGACCCGGTCGGGGCGCAAGATGCCGATCGATGCTGTGCTACAGCTATCCAACAAACTGGCCATGGGATGGGCGACCGAACACACGCACGTTGAAGCTGCACGCGATGCATTACGCGTCATGCGTGACGAAGCAGTCCGGATGAGCTTGGACTACGCCTCAAGCCTGATCCGCTCCGCGGAGATCTATATCGAGATGGAGGTTGCTGCCGGTTCGACGGTAATTCCACCGCAGTGTTCTGAGGGGATTGACGGCGCGCGGTGCAAGCATGAGGACGAGCTATAGGGGAGTCCGCGAGGGCTTGTGATAGCCGCCTGCTTACGATGTCCGCTTCGCGAGCAGTGCAGCAAGGCACATGGCGCTGCTAGCTACGCGCCTACCGATATTTCGAGCCCGGCACAGACCCCAGAGTCACCTTTGACTGGGGTAGCGGCTCTACGCAGACAAAGCTCCTACAGGGACTGCTGTCGGTGCCGGTGCAAAGCACGAAGCGTCCACGCTATTCGATGAAGTCCTCGTCGCGACTCCCCACATCGCACTGCGCTGCGCACTGACGTAAGGGAAATACGGACGACTGGGGTGCTCCTACGCAATCACAAGCGCAACGGTGTCGGTGCCGGGTCCGGCCACGTTTCTCGTGCGGTCCAACGGACACCGCCGGCATGAAGCTGCAGAGACGTCCGAGCTGCCCGGTTGAGTTCCTGCAGAAAAAGAAAAAGGGGCACCCAAGGGTGCCCCAAGATCGTTACGCCATCGCACCGGGGGGACGGATGCAGATGTCGTGTGGGTCATCCGTAACGATGACGACATCGTATTCGCATCCGACCCCGAAGATGGTCAGGGAGTGTCAGGCAGTTCGGTCCCTTTCTGGGAAGGCGCCGCACCACGGAACGCGACCTACGGGGGGGCGCATGCTGGGAGTATGACGGGTCGCGTTGCAGGACACGCTCGCTCGCTGGGATTCACGCTCAGCAAAGCGTTACTGGGAAACGGTAAGCGCCACCTGATCCGTTGATGCAGCTGCTGCTGCTTTCATGGGTGGTTCCGCTTTGACTCGCAGACGACCAACTGCGCAGGTCGTTTTGGCTTGCCGTGCGAGTCCGCTTTCTTACATGTCCTGACAGTCATTCTTCCCCCGCACACCTACCATTCACTCGCCTCAACCGGCTTCGCCTGTGCTGTCTACAACGGTGCAGCTCGGACGTATTCCTGCACACGCTCACAGCACTTTCCAGTTTCTCTATCGGACCATGGCAGCCGCCAGAACATTGATGACGACAGCCCTCCTGGGCTGGGCCACTTCTACGCTCCTTGCGGCGGCGGAACCCGACTCGACGGTGGAGCGCGACAGTCGTGCCGCACACCCGTCCAGCGCTGCGGTGACTGCTCTGATGACGCAGTTGCTTGGCAAGGGGGAATTGGCGCGGCCGGCTGTCATCATGCTGGAGAGCCCCCGCGCCAACGATATGCCCTCCGACGTCGCGCCCATTGGGGCTATCACGTTGCCCGAGGCGTTGGACATGTCCAGGCAGCGTAGCGACGAGCTCAAGGCGCAGGATGCCGCTGCGCACGCAAGTCGCTGGGTCGCGCGCAGCACGCTCGGCCGATATGGCCCAAAGCTGACGGCGCAGTACCAACGAGGGCGTGAGCATTCGTACTCCAGTGGGGAGACCGCCCAGATTTCACCCATCCCGGAGCCCAGCCACACGCGAACCGATCAGTCCGTCGTACTGCGCCAGCCCCTTGTCGATGTAGCCGCGCTGGCAGCCTATCGGCGGGATGACCGCTTGGCCGAGGCGGAATCCGCCAAGCGGTCGCAGACCGAAGTGAACGTTGCCTTCGATGTGGTCACTGCCTATTACCAGTTGGTCCAGTTTCAATTGTTGGTCGAGCTTGGTAAAGAGCACAACGAACGCATGCAATCACTGCTGGGCTACATGACCCGGCGAGCGGAAGGCGGCGGGGCAAGCGGCGCTGACCGCGAGCGTGTTCGTGCGATGTCGCTCGCTGTGCAGCGGGACCTCGTCGACGCGCGCAGTGAACTGGCACACGCGCAGATGTCGTTTGCACGGCTGACCGGAACATTGCCGTCGTCGCTGCTTGTCACGCAGGACAAATTCGCGCTGTTTCCCCCGACTGCGGAGCAGGCAACGCAGCAGATGGTCGAGTCGAATCCCCAACTGTTGGCACTGCGCAAACAGGTCGAAGCGGCAGCCTTCGATCGGAACAGTACCCGTGCATCGATGCTGCCAAAAGTGAGCCTGGAGGTCGGGGACTATCGCTCGACTAACGCCAGTGGAATTCCGGGTACAACGCACGATCGACGCGCGATGCTCGTCGTGACACTCGACGTGCTCAATGGTGGCAGCGAGTACGCCATGAGCCAAGCGCAAGCCCAGCAACAAGAGCAACTTCGTCACCAATACGACGATACGGTTCGCAAGGCGCGCGAGCGGCTGCAGACCAATTATCTGAACCTGACATCCATCCGCGCGCAGATGGCGATCGCAAGCGAAGAGAACAAGGCAAACAGCCAGGTGGCGGCCGCGTTTGATGCGCAATTGGTGGCCTCCAACCGGTCATTGCTGGACGTGTTGGACACCTACCAGAAGCTGTACCAGAACCGGATCAACTTAGTGAAGCTCTTTGTCTCCGAGCGTCAGGCGACCTATCAGGTGCTCAAGGATGTCGGCCGTATCGATGCCGGAGATTTCGACGTTCTGGGTCCCTAGGGATGCCGAACGACATGGGCGCAAACATGGCGAACGCCGGACGGCCAATCGAGGGCAAGCAGCCGATGCAAGGAGAGCGAAATGGAAGGCGGTGAACAAGGAAACTACTGGCCGGGCTTTGTCGACGCACTTTCGAACATGGTGATGGCGATGATCTTCATGGTGCTCATCTTCATGATCGTGCTGTTCCATTACAAACTCCACCAGGGGCCGTCGCCGTATCCGGCGCTTGCGGGAGCGCCGGCTTCGAGCAGCGCTGTTGCCGGTAAGGCCGCAGGCACCGATGCGTCAGCGCATGTGGCCCAATTGCAGGCGGAGGTGAACCGACTCAAGCAGGCGCTTGAACAAGCGCAAGCGACCCATCAGGGCGAGCAGCCTGTACGCAAACCGGTACCCACGGCAGGTACCAATAACGTTGCCAGCGTGCTCGACCATCCCGATGCGATTTCGTCTAAAGACGATTTCGTCAGCGGAAACAAGACTGCTGGAAAGAACCCGCCAACCGTGACGGGCGACGGCTCGATCCTGACCATCATGTACCAAGGGCGCGCGCCCACACTGGATCCCTCGGCGAAGGAAAAGTTTCAGGGTTTCATTGCGCCCCTGGCTTCACGCAAGGACACGCTGCACATGAAGATCATTGCGGAAGCAACGCAGGGCGTCGGCTATTCCGATGCACGGCGGATTGCTTACTACCGCGCCATCGAGTTACGCAATCTACTGTTGCAGGCGGGATGGTCCAGTACGGCAATCGACCTCGAGATCGTCGATCGTACCGCCCAGCATGGCGAGCCACGTGTCCTGATTCAACCGATGCCTGCCAATACACCTGGGGGGCACGCATCATGAAAGCACGCGCACTCGCAAGAGCCGCGCTATGGCGCTTGGAGCAGCGTTTGAGTGCGGTGGCGTCCATGGAGACTCCACGGGTCTTTGTGCTGGCACTGAGTGCGACGCTCCTGGCCGGACTCGCCTGGGCATGTCTCGCGCCGATTGCCCGCGTAGTCCGAGGTGACGGGCGCGTCGTGCCGTCCACACACAGCCAGATCATCCAGCATCTTGAGGGCGGCATCGTGAGCGAGATTCTCGTACACGAGGGACAGCAGGTGAATCGAGGCAGCGTTCTGCTGCGCATCCGCGACGTCCAGGCCAGCGCCGCCCAAGGGGAGGGCGAGTCCAAGCTGGATCATCTGAAGGCCCGTGTCGCCAGTCTCCAGGCACAGGCGACTGGGACCGCATTGAGTGTTCCCGCAGGCCTCAATGCGCAAGCTCCGTCTGTCCAGTCGGAAATCGCTGCGTTTGCAGCGCGGCAAGCGCAGGTGAACCGGGAAGTGGCCGTCATGAACGAGCAGGCTACACAGCGCCGAGGGGAGATTCAGGAGGCGCAGACGAAGCTCGTGAATCTGCGCAATGAGCTCAAGATCGCCCAGGATCAGCAACGTGTCGTCGCCGGTCTGCTTGCCCAGAACGCGGCGTCAACGCTGGAGTCGCTCGACGCGCAGAGCCGCGTCCAGCGCCTGGAGAGTTCGATCCGCGAAACCGAGGCCTTGCTCGTGCGCCTGCATGGAGCGGCGAGCGAGGCGCAGGCCCGTATCAGTGAGTACACCGCACGCTACCGCTCCGAGGCAAGCTCGGAACTTGCCACGAGCCAGCTGGAGCTCGAACGTACCCAGCAACAGATGCGCTCGCAGTCCGATCGGATTGCGCGTACGGAGGTGCGGGCGCCGGTCGACGGCATTGTCAACCACGTTTTCGTGAATACCCTGGGCGGTGTGGTTCGACCGGGTGAACAACTGGTCGAGCTGACGCCGGCAGCTGACAACGTCCTGATCGAGGGGCGGTTCCGCCCGAGCGACCGCGGGGAAATCCATCCGGGGCTGCCCGCCAAGATCCGCTTCAGCGCCTACGACTATGCGGAGGACGGCCCGCTGGTCGGCGTGGCGGAGGAGGTCAGCGCCGACACGATTGCAGACGAGCGCGGCGAGCGGTACTACCGCGTGACAGTTCGGGTGCCTCATACCGCCGGGGTGGCCAAGCCAGTCATCGCTGGGATGACGGCCACTGTGGACGTTGTGGTCGGTGAGCGGCGTGCCATTCGCTACCTGTTGTCGCCGATCCTGCGCTTTCGCGAAAGCGCATTCCATGAGGCGCGGTGACTTCAGAAGTGCGAGCGCCACCCAGCAGGCAAACATCAATCCCCGGCGCAACCCAGCGCCGGCGCGTAAAGAGGAACCAGGCACCCATCCAGGGTGAGTGACATCATGATCAAGACCACCAAGTATTGGCTCTTCCTACTGTTGCCGCTGCTTATTGTCGGCGGCGGTGGATGGCATTTCAGGGAATTCGTGGCAGACGTTGTCACGCGAAACCCGACACTCAATCTGTCGATTCTCGGGGCGATTGGTCTTGCGGCCATGATGTGCCTGGCACGCATGGTGTCCTTCCAAAAGGAGGCCGGTACGCTCGCGCGCTTTCAGCGCGCGTATGACGAGTCGGGTGATGCGCAGTCGGCAGCGGAGGCGATTGCCGGCCGTGGAACGTATATGGCCCGTTTGTTGGACGTGGTCGGGGGCCTCAGAGGCCGGTTGGAGAATCGGATCGACCAGGCGACCCTGCTGCACGAGCTGCAGGAAATCAAATCGGCTTACACGCATAGCCTGAGCATTCCCCAATTCATGTCGGGCCTGATGATCGCCTTGGGTCTGTTCGGGACGTTCGTCGGCTTGCTGGAGACCTTGCAGAACACGGCGGGCTTTATTTCTGGCGTGGCAGTCAGTGGCGGCAATGCCGACGGGGCCATCATTGGCTTGATCAAAGGGATTCAAGGTCCTCTTGCGGGGATGGGAACCGCATTCAGCGCCTCGTTGTTCGGCTTGCTGGGTTCCCTGGTGGTCGGTGCGATGTTGAGCAGTCTTCAGTCACTCTCGCACGTACTGGTCCATCGTGCGCGACTGCTCATCGACGACATCGTCAATACGCAGGCGGCACCCCGTGTGGAACCCGAGACGCTCTCTGCCCAGCAGGTGACTGAGCTCGCTCAGCGTCTGTTCCAGTACGAAAACGTCGCGGTGGAGCTGTATGCGCGCAGCCGGCGTGCCGACATCGAAACGCAGCAACACTTGACGGAAGTGGTCGCGCGTCTGGCCGAGACGGCCAAGCACATGACGGATGCCGTCACGGCGATGGCGCCATTGCAGCACGCTGTGACCGAGCAGACGCAGCACCTCGCGCGTCTGAGCACGACCCTCGAGCAGCAAAGCGAAGCGGTCCAGCGTATGGAAAGCCACAGTGGCCGGATCGAGCAAGCCGTTGCCCTATTGAGCGAGACCGGCGCAATTGCACATCGCTCGGTGGAGATCTCCACATCGCTGTTGCGGCAATCCGCGACGACCGAGCGGCAGGTGAGTGCCTCGCATCAAGCGTTGGCCCGGGCCGTCCAGCTACTGACGGAACACCAGCAAGGCCATGGAGCGGCCCTGCAGCGCATTGCCGAGGCCGTGCAGTCGGCCCCCGGCATTCAACGGCAACTCGAGCAAATGACGCTGCTGCTGCTAGACGCCTCGCAGGAGGCCACAGAGCACTTTGCAGACGTACGCATCGACAGCGCACACCGTCATGCCGAGGAGAAACGCGATCACGACCGCCTCCACCAACTGCTTATGGCGCAGCAGCTGCTGTCTGAGCGCCTGGTCAAACAAACAGATGGGCTTGGCGTCGTTAAACCATCGTCCTCGGAGGTAGCTGCATCCCGCCAAGTGGAGGACATGCTCCACAGGCTGGAGGCCGTTTTGTCGAGTTTCCATTCAGGTTTCGAGACGCTGCTCAAGGACGTATGGCAACGGCCTGATCGGCGGCCTGCCACCTCTACGGGAAAGTAAATAGGGCCTGCGTCCCTGCACGGGGCGGGTCGGTAAGCAGAGCGGAAAGCGAGGTCTCATCATGAAACAAGCCAGCGAGCAAGCGAACACGGTTGATGGTAAGGGTGCACCGGTTCTGGTGGCGGCGCATGCACAGTTGCTCAAAATTCCCATCCTGGCATCCACAATTGACCACTTCACGATCCATGACGTGGACGTCATTGTCGTGCTCAAGAGCGGCGAGCAGATCGTCCTGGCCGGTGCGGGTATTGAGGCGTTCGATTCGGCGGCACCCTTGCAGGTCCAGTTCGATCAGGCCACGCCTGCATTGCTCAAGGATCTGCTGCTCCACTCGGTCGGCTCGGTGTCGATGGTGGACACGGCCATCGCGGTTCCAAGCACGGACAAGGTAGATGCAACGGCGCCGGCTGCCGCGTGCGCAGCGGATGGACAGAACGATAGCCAGGCCGCCATGGCAAGCGCGGCGCCCGCGCCCGCGGCCAGCGCCGCCATCGGTGATCTGCTGAGCAAAGGTGCCGCAGACAAGACAGGCGACGCGCCCGTAACCCTGCTTAAGCCAAGTTTCCCGCCGCCTGAGCCGACCATCATGCCGGCGCATTCTGGGGTGTCCAGTTCAAAAGCGAGTGCCACGGCTTCGTCAACGACCACGACCCCATCTACGACCACATCCACATCCGACTCTCCGGTCGTGGTGGGAAATCTCGCGCTGAACCTTTCCGTGCTGGCGCCCACGAACACAATGCAATCCGGCGGCACCCTCTATGGGCCGTTCGGCGGGACGAATGCCAACGTCGATAGCTCAGCGTCAGTCCAGGTCGAGTCGGCGAGTATTACCGAGACGACGGGGCACATGACCATCATCGCGAACTCGGGGGCGAGTGCCACGTTCACCAAGTTTCTGCATGTCGACTTACTCGGTGCAGGTACGCCGCAGACGCTCACGATTAGCCACCTGCCATCGGATTGGTCCATTCCGGGTGCGACTCAGAACGCAGATGGATCCTATACGATCAATCTCTCGCAGTATGCGAGCGCGCTCGGGGCGAATTCGTACGACATTCCTGTCACTTATCCGCTCGTGGCGGCCGATCCGTCCAACCCCGTGCACAGCAGCAACCAGGTCATCTTCACGATGGGCGTGTTGCAGAACAATCAGTCGGTAGCCGTCGAGTGGGTGCAGACCATTGTCGTGAAGGATGTCGCGCAGGCGAGCGACGCGTCCTATACCGACCCGCATACCGGTGAAGCAGCCCTTGTGTTGCCAGCCCAAGGGATCGCTTACCACGTCACGGGGGGCGGGAACGACACGATTGTGGGCGGTATGCTCAACGATACGATTGAAAGCGGGGTGGGCAGCAATGTGATTGACGGCGCCGGCGGGACCAACACGCTGTCGTACGCCAACGCCGCCTATAGCGAGACTGTCGACTTGAGCAAGGGCGCGGCGTCGAGTACCGCCGGCACGGATTCGATCACGAACGTGCAGATTGTCATCGGCAGTAACCACGGCGACAGCATGGTAGCCGGTGCCGGTACGCTTGAACTCATCGGTGGATCGGGAAATGACACGTTCAACCCGGGTACTGCCAACGGGACGGTCACTATCGACGGTGGCGGCGGCTATAACACGCTGGATCTCTCCGGAGTCGCCGGGGCGGTGAGCGTCGATCTGTCTGCTGGGACCGTGTCAGGCGGCACGAGCCTATCTGTCTCCAATATCGAGCACGTCATCGGCAGCAACTATGCGGACACGCTGCGTGCGGACAACCTGGGCGACTGGCTACAAGCCGGTAACGGTAATGCGAGCCTGCTGGGCGGTACAGGCAACGACCTGTTGCAAGGTGGTGCGGGGAACGTAACGTTTTCTGGCGGTGGTGGCAATGACACCATCATCGGGGGATCTGGCGACAATACCCTCACATTTGCCGCGGATACCGCAGGTGCCGTCCAGGTCAATCTGCAGGCCGGCACGGTGACAGGCGCCTACGGTAACGAAACCGTATCGGGCATCCAGCACGTGATCGGCAGCAGCGTGGGTGGCGATCAGTTGACCGGCACCACCGGCACGCAGTCGCTCACGGGCCTGGCCGGCAACGACACGTTCGATGGCGGCGGTGCCTCGGGTATCACGATTACGGGGGCGGGCACCAACAACACGCTGACCTTTGCCAAAGATACAGCGGGTGCCGTGCAGGTGAACCTGCAGGCCGGTACGGTCACGGGTGCCTACGGCACGGAGACTGTCTCGGGCATCCAGCGGGTGATCGGCAGCAGCGTGGGTGGCGATCAGTTGACCGGCACCACCGGCACGCAGTCGCTCACGGGGCTGGCCGGCAACGACACGTTCGATGGCGGCGGTGCCTCGGGTATCACGATTACGGGGGCGGGCACCAACAACACGCTGACCTTTGCCAACGACACGGCTGGTGCCGTGCAGGTGAACCTGCAGG
>Ga0209646_1000348_pt1 | contig 33896 bp, 22 predicted proteins | sample AraplaL_Col_mTSA_FD_184259 | JGI IMG/M metagenome (GOLD analysis project Ga0209646, IMG submission 184259) | Arabidopsis root microbial communities from the University of North Carolina, USA - plate scrape CL_Col_mTSA (SPAdes) (version 2) | ecosystem: Host-associated > Plants > Roots >...
CGGGTTGTGCAGCATGCACGGGCCTAAACCATGGCCTTGCTCTCGGTGGTCACCATCACCGTTGCCAATGAACGCGAAACAGCCAGGCTTCTCTATCAGCATGAAGGAGAAATCCTCCGCTCCCATGAGCCTCTAAGAAGGCTTCGGGGCCGTTCAATTGTGCTGCGAGCGTTCTGTGGTTCTCCTCCGCTCAGCGCTCGTTCTGGCGCCGCCCCTCGATGGCGGCTCGCCTCGGCGAACGTCGACCAAAGGATGGAAAGTGTCTACACTCGAAAATCTCGCGATTTCATCACGCACTGCTTGACAAGGTGTCTCGATGGTCCCATAATCGCAAGTTCTCTTCGGAGAGGTGCCCGAGTGGCTAAAGGGGGCAGACTGTAAATCTGTTGGCTTACGCCTACGCTGGTTCGAATCCAGCCCTCTCCACCAGAATTAAGCAGTGAGTTCGGTCCTTAGCCGGGGCCGGCGGCAAGGGAAGAAGTAACCCGGGCGGGTGTAGCTCAATGGTAGAGCAGAAGCCTTCCAAGCTTACGACGAGGGTTCGATTCCCTTCACCCGCTCCATTCACTGTTCGCAAGTTTTGCCCATGTGGCTCAGTGGTAGAGCACTCCCTTGGTAAGGGAGAGGTCGGCAGTTCGATCCTGCCCATGGGCACCACGCATCCACCAACGCAAATCGCTACCGAGACAGGAGTCGCGACATGGCAAAGGAAAAGTTCGAGCGGACCAAGCCGCACGTGAACGTTGGGACGATTGGTCACGTTGACCACGGCAAGACGACGCTGACCGCAGCGATCGCAACCGTGCTGTCGCAGAAGTTCGGTGGCGAAGCGAAGAAGTACGACGAAATCGACGCAGCGCCGGAAGAAAAGGCACGCGGCATCACGATCAACACCGCGCACATCGAGTACGAAACGGCCAACCGCCACTACGCACACGTTGACTGCCCGGGCCACGCCGACTACGTCAAGAACATGATCACCGGTGCCGCCCAGATGGACGGCGCCATCCTGGTGTGCTCGGCCGCTGACGGCCCGATGCCCCAAACGCGTGAGCACATCCTGCTGGCCCGTCAGGTTGGCGTGCCGTACATCATCGTCTTCCTGAACAAGTGCGACATGGTGGACGACGCTGAGCTGCTGGAACTGGTCGAGATGGAAGTGCGCGAACTTCTGTCGAAGTACGACTTCCCGGGCGACGACACCCCGATCATCAAGGGTTCGGCCAAGCTGGCGCTGGAAGGCGACAAGGGCGAGCTGGGCGAAGTGGCCATCATGAACCTGGCCGACGCACTGGACACCTACATCCCGACGCCGGAGCGCGCTGTTGACGGCACGTTCCTGATGCCGGTGGAAGACGTGTTCTCGATCTCGGGTCGCGGCACCGTGGTGACCGGCCGTATCGAGCGTGGCGTGATCAAGGTCGGCGAAGAAATCGAAATCGTCGGTATCGCCATGGACGGCGACAAGCCGAAGATCGACAAGACCACCTGCACGGGCGTGGAAATGTTCCGCAAGCTGCTGGACCAAGGTCAAGCAGGCGACAACGTCGGTATTCTGCTGCGCGGCACGAAGCGTGAAGACGTTCAGCGTGGCCAAGTGCTGGCCAAGCCGGGCTCGATCAAGCCGCACACGGAATTCACGGGCGAGGTCTACATCCTGTCGAAGGACGAAGGCGGTCGTCACACCCCGTTCTTCAACAACTACCGCCCGCAGTTCTACTTCCGTACGACGGACGTGACTGGCTCGATCGCCCTGCCGGAAGGCAAGGAAATGGTTATGCCGGGTGACAACGTGTCGATCACCGTCAAGCTGATCGCCCCGATCGCCATGGAAGAAGGCCTGCGCTTCGCTATCCGTGAAGGTGGCCGTACCGTGGGTGCTGGCGTCGTTGCTAAGATTCTGAAGTAAGTGCTGTAACTCTTCCGTGCGGCTGCCAACCGGCCGCACGTGAAGTGCCAGAGTGGGGTTGACCGAAATGGCAACCCCAAAGTTGTTCTAGGGGTATAGCTCAACTGGCAGAGCGTCGGTCTCCAAAACCGAAGGTTGGGGGTTCGATTCCCTCTGCCCCTGCCAATTCATCAGCCGCGTAGCGCGACATAGCGCCACGCGGCTTGTCTCGTTTGGGAAACATGGCCAATCCGAACGTCGAAACCGTTAACACCGCCAGCGGCAAGTGGCTGCTGGTCGTGGCGTTCCTGCTGGTGGTCGCCGGGGTGATCGGTTTTTACCTGCTGGCGCAACAGCCGAGTTACGTCCGTGCCGCCTCGCTGATCGGCGGGCTGGTGCTGGGTGCTGGTGTCGCGCTGGTGTCTGCTCCGGGGCAGAGCTTCATCGAGTTCGCGCGCGAGTCGTACCGCGAAGTTCGCAAGGTGGTGTGGCCGACGCGTAAGGAAGCCGGTCAGATGACCGGTCTGGTGTTTGCGTTTGTGGTGATCATGGCCTTGTTCCTATGGTCTGCAGACAAGCTCATCGAGTGGGTAATCTTCTCGCTCGTGTTGGGCTGGAAATAATCGGGTGAAGCCATGACGGATAACGTAGCCAACGATGCGTCCACGGATTCGTCCGCGCCGGCCTCCAAGAAGCGCTGGTATATCGTGCATGCCTACTCGGGCATGGAAAAAAGCGTGCAACGTGCGCTGCAGGAACGCATTGAGCGTGAGGCCCTGCAACATCTGTTCGGCGAAATTCTGGTGCCGTCGGAAGAGGTGATGGAGAGCAAAAACGGAACCAAGAAGGTGACAGAGCGTCGCCTTTACCCTGGTTATGTTTTTGTGGAAATGGAGATGACCGACGAGACCTGGCACTTGGTGAAGAACACGCCCAAGGTGACCGGGTTCATCGGTGGTACAGCCAACCGGCCGGCACCGATGTCCAGCCGCGAAGTCGACGGGCTCAAGGCGCAGATCCAGGAAGGGATCGAGAAACCGCGTCCGAAGACGCTGTTCGAAGTGGGCGAGATGGTCCGCGTGAAGGAAGGCCCGTTTACCGACTTCAATGGCAATGTCGAAGAAGTGAACTACGAGAAGTCGCGCTTGCGCGTTTCCGTGACCATCTTCGGGCGTGCAACGCCGGTCGAACTCGAGTTCGGTCAGGTCGAGAAGGTGTAAGGAATTCGGCGTGGCGGTGCGAGCCGCCGCGCCAGTCGCCCGGTCCATTGGACTTGGCGGGCAACGGTGGCGCAAATGACTGCGCGCCCACGCCAACAGAGGAGCGTCAGCCCCACGCTGATGCGTTACCACTCAATAGGATTGCCGTAGTTGTCGAAGCTGGGCAATTCGGATTGGAGTCAAGATGGCCAAGAAAATTATTGGCTTTATCAAGCTGCAAATTCCGGCTGGTAAAGCAAATCCGTCCCCGCCCGTCGGCCCGGCCCTGGGTCAGCGCGGTCTGAACATCATGGAGTTCTGCAAGGCGTTCAACGCGCAGACTCAAGGCATGGAACCGGGCCTGCCGGTGCCGGTGGTGATCACCGCCTTCGCCGACAAGAGCTTCACGTTCGTGATGAAGTCGCCGCCGGCGACCGTGCTCATCAAGAAGGCCGCCGGTATCCAGAAGGGTTCCGCCAAGCCGCATACCGACAAGGTCGGCAAGATCACCCGTGCCCAGGCAGAAGAAATCGCCAAGGCAAAGAACGCTGACCTGACCGCAGCCGATCTGGACGCCGCCGTGCGTACGATCGCCGGTAGCGCCCGTTCGATGGGTATCACGGTGGAGGGCCTGTAATCATGGCAAAGATTTCGAAGCGCGTGGCCGCGAACAAGGCCAAGGTCGAGCGCACCAAGTTTTATCCGATCGACGAAGCTCTGAGCCTCGTTAAGGAATGCGCCAGCGCCAAGTTCGATGAGTCCATCGATGTGGCCGTGCAACTGGGCATCGATGCAAAGAAGTCGGACCAAGTGGTTCGTGGTTCGGTGGTGCTGCCTGCCGGTACCGGCAAGTCGGTCCGCGTGGCCGTGTTCGCCCAAGGCGACAAGGCTGAGCAAGCCAAGGCTGCTGGCGCTGAGATCGTCGGCATGGAAGACCTGGCTGAGCAGATCAAGGCCGGCAAGATGGACTTCGACGTCGTGATCGCTTCGCCGGACACGATGCGCGTGGTCGGTACGCTGGGTCAGATCCTGGGCCCGCGCGGCCTGATGCCGAACCCGAAGGTCGGCACCGTGACGCCGGACGTGGCCACGGCTGTGAAGAACGCCAAGGCTGGTCAGGTGCAATTCCGTGTCGACAAGGCCGGTATCATCCACGCCACCATCGGCCGCCGCTCGTTTGAGCCGGCAGCGCTGAAGAGCAACCTGGCTGCACTGCTGGACGCACTGACCAAGGCCAAGCCGGCCTCGAGCAAGGGCGTGTACCTGCGCAAGGTCGCCGTCTCGTCGACCATGGGCGTCGGTGTGCGTGTGGACCAGGCGACCCTGGCTGCCTGATCGTTTTCGATCATTCGCGCTGGGTGGCCCGATAACCATCCCGGCGTTTGCAGCTTTCTCCGCGTGGCCTTGGCCGCGCGATCCCTTGATGCTTAAGGGACAGACTTTGGGCAGTGGCAGATGGATGCGTGAGCATGCCGATGCCGCTGGTTATCAAAGACCGTTGGCGGTGGAGGGCTCGTCGGAGCCAACACCTTAATCGCAGCGCCATCCGGCAACGGAGTGCGCCGGCCAACGCAGATGGCGCCCCCGAAGGGAATAAGTGACTTTGGTATTGCCGAAGTGATTTGTGCCAATCGGACGCCGTACTTTTGGACTGACCGAGGTGACCGCAGTGACTGCGGAAACCGAAGTCGTTTTGGAGCTTAACCGTGGCACTCAATCTCGAAGATAAGAAGGCCGTCGTGGCCGAGGTAACGGCGCAAGTCGCCAAGGCCTCGACCATCGTCGTTGCTGAATATCGCGGTATCACGGTTGGCGATCTGACCAAGCTGCGCGCGCAAGCGCGCCAGCAAGGCGTCTACCTGCGCGTTCTGAAGAACACGCTGGCACGCCGCGCTGTGGAAGGCACGCCGTTTGCCGAACTCGCCGAGCAACTGACCGGTCCGCTGATCTACGGTATTTCCGAAGATGCTGTGGCCTCGGCCAAGGTGCTGAACGATTTCGCCAAGGGCAATGACAAGCTGGTGCTGCGCGCTGGTTCGTACGACGGCAAGGTTCTCGATGTCAACGGCGTGAAGGCCCTGGCAACGATCCCGAGCCGCGAAGAACTGCTCAGCAAGCTGCTGTTCGTCATGCAGGCACCGGTGTCGGGCTTCGCCCGCGCCCTGGGTGCCCTGGCTGCCAAGCAAGGCGAAGGCGAGGCCGCCGCAGCCTAATCGGCCGCGGTACCCCGTACAGATCGCACGATCGATACCGAATCACATTCTGGAGTTATTCAAATGGCAATCACCAAAGACGACATCCTGGAAGCCGTTGGCGCGATGTCCGTGATGGAACTGAACGAGCTGGTCAAGGCGTTCGAAGAGAAGTTTGGCGTGTCGGCAGCTGCTGTGGCAGTGGCTGGCCCGGCAGCTGGCGGCGCTGCTGCCGCTGCTGAAGAGCAAACCGAATTCACCGTGACGCTGAAGAGCGCCGGCGCGAACAAGGTTGGCGTCATCAAGGCCGTGCGTGAAATCACCGGCCTGGGCCTGAAGGAAGCCAAGGACCTAGTCGATGGCGCACCGAAGCCCGTGAAGGAAGGCGTCGACAAGAAGACCGCCGACGAGCTGGTGAAGAAGCTGGTGGAAGCCGGCGCGGAAGCCGAAGCCAAGTAAGTGCAGGTCTCGCGTGCCGTGCTCGGTACGCGATAGAGGCTGGCAAAGGGAGATTTCCCGGCGCCAGCCTTTTTGCGCTTGTGGGACCGGTTGTTGAGCGATCTCGCAATCACGCTGTTATGACGTAGTAAGTATCGTTGTCGTCTCTTCGCCGGATTTTTCCGGCAGCCGGCCGAGGCAAGGCCAGCAGAGGCCAAACATCAGTGGCACACTAAGCAGTTCGCAGTCCGCTGATGTTTGTCTTCTGAACCGACTGCAGAAGGCAAGTTTGGTCGGGTACTCCCCCGTCCGTGGCATGGGCTCCATGGGCTCATGTGCGGGCGGCGCGCGCAGTACCGTCAGCCAGAGGTTGGTAGCGGCCAACCGCCAAATCCCGTCACCAGTCGCTGAACACCTCAAGTGCCAGGCGTGGCTTTTCGCCCAGCGCGTCGCGCGTACTTGCGATGATTCGGAGATCCCATGGCGTACAGCTTTACCGAGAAAAAGCGTATTCGCAAGAGTTTCGCGAAACGCGCAACGGTTCATCAGGTTCCCTTCCTGCTTGCTACCCAGATTCAATCGTATACCCAGTTCTTGCAGGAAAACGTGCCCGTGGCACAACGCAAGACCGAAGGTCTGCAAGCGGCGTTCAACGCCATTTTCCCCATCGTGTCGCACAACGGGCTGGCACGCATGGAGTTCGTGTCGTACCACCTGTCCCACCCGCCGTTTGACGTCAAGGAATGTCAGCAGCGTGGTCTGACCTTCCACTCGGCGCTGCGCGCAAAAGTGCGCTTGATCATCAACGACCGTGAGAACCCCACCAAGGTCAAGGAGATCAAGGAGCAGGAAGTCTACATGGGCGAAATTCCGCTCATGACCTCCACCGGTTCGTTCGTGATCAACGGTACGGAACGTGTGATCGTGTCCCAGCTGCACCGCTCGCCGGGCGTGTTCTTCGAGCACGACAAGGGCAAGACGCACAGCTCAGGCAAGCTGCTGTTCTCGGCGCGGATCATTCCGTACCGCGGCTCGTGGCTCGACTTCGAATTCGATCCGAAGGACATCCTGTACTTCCGCGTTGACCGCCGCCGCAAGATGCCGGTGACGATCCTGCTGAAGTCGATCGGCCTGACGCCGGAACAGATCCTGGCGCACTTCTTCGTGTTCGACAACTTCACGCTCAAGAGCGAAGGCGCACTGATGGAATTCGTGCCCGAGCGCCTGCGCGGTGAAGTCGCTCGCTTCGACATTGCCGACAAGAACGGCAAGGTGGTCGTCGAGAAGGACAAGCGCATCAACGCCAAGCACATCCGTGACTTGGACGCTGCCGGCACCAAGCTGATCAGCGTGCCGGAAGACTATCTGCTGGGCCGCGTGCTGGCCAAGAACATCGTCGATCCGGACACCGGTGAAGTCCTGGCCAACGCCAATGACGAACTGACCGAAGGCGTGCTCGAGAAGCTGCGCGACGCCGACGTGAAGGAAATCCAGACGCTGTACACAAACGATCTGGATCAAGGTCCGTACATCTCGTCCACGCTGCGCACGGACGACACGGCCGACCAGACCGCCGCGCGTATCGCGATCTACCGCATGATGCGCCCGGGCGAGCCGCCGACCGAAGACGCCGTCGAAGCGCTGTTCCAACGCCTGTTCTATAGCGAAGACTCGTACGACCTGTCGCGCGTGGGCCGTATGAAGGTCAACAGCCGCCTGAACCGTTCGGAAGGTACGGGCCCGATGGTGCTGACGGATGACGACATCCTCGACACGATCAAGCTGCTGGTGAACCTGCGTAACGGCAAGGGCGAAGTGGACGATATCGACCACCTCGGCAACCGTCGCGTGCGTTGCGTTGGCGAACTGGCGGAAAACCAATTCCGTGCCGGTCTGTCGCGTGTTGAGCGTGCCGTGAAGGAACGTCTGGGCCAGGCCGAGACGGAAAACCTGATGCCGCACGACCTGATCAACTCGAAGCCGATTTCGTCGGCGATTCGCGAGTTCTTCGGTTCGTCGCAGCTGTCGCAGTTCATGGACCAGACCAACCCGCTGTCGGAAGTCACGCACAAGCGTCGTATTTCGGCACTGGGCCCGGGCGGTCTGACGCGCGAGCGCGCGGGCTTTGAAGTCCGTGACGTGCACCCGACCCACTACGGCCGTGTGTGCCCGATCGAAACGCCAGAAGGTCCGAACATTGGTCTGATCAACTCGCTGGCACTGTACGCGCAGCTCAACGACTACGGCTTCCTCGAAACGCCGTACCGCAAGGTTGAGAACAGCAAGCTGACCGACGAAGTGCACTACCTGTCGGCCATCGAAGAAGGCAAGTACGTGGTGGCGCAGGCCAACGCGACGGTGGACAAGGACGGCAACCTGGTTGACGAACTGGTCTCTGCACGTGAAGGCAGCGAGCGTGAAACGCGTATGGTCACGCCGGACCGCGTGCAGTACATCGACGTGGCGCCGTCGCAGATCGTGTCGGCTGCAGCTTCGCTGGTGCCGTTCCTCGAGCACGATGATGCAAACCGTGCACTGATGGGCGCAAACATGCAGCGTCAGGCCGTGCCTTGCCTGCGTGCGGACAAGCCGCTGGTGGGTACCGGCGTCGAGCGCACCGTGGCAGTGGACTCGGGTACGGCTGTGCAGGCCACCCGTGGCGGCGTGGTCGACTATGTTGACGCGAACCGCGTGGTGATCCGCGTGAACGACGACGAAGCCGTTGCCGGTGAAGTCGGCGTGGACATCTACAACCTGATCAAGTACACGCGTTCGAACCAGAACACGAACATCAACCAGCGTCCGATGGTCAAGGTGGGCGACATTGTTGCCCGCGGCGACGTGATCGCTGACGGCGCCTCGACCGACATGGGCGAGCTCGCGCTCGGCCAGAACATGCTGGTCGCGTTCATGCCCTGGAACGGCTACAACTTCGAGGATTCGATCCTGATCTCGGAGCGTGTGGTTGCGGAAGACCGTTACACCTCGATCCACATCGAGGAACTGTCGGTCGTTGCCCGCGACACGAAGCTCGGACCGGAAGAAATCACGCGCGATATCTCGAACCTGGCTGAAGCCCAACTGGCGCGTCTGGACGAATCGGGCATCACGTACATCGGCGCTGAGGTGGAAGCTGGTGACGTGCTGGTCGGCAAGGTCACGCCGAAGGGCGAGACCCAGCTGACGCCGGAAGAGAAGCTGCTGCGCGCGATCTTCGGTGAGAAGGCGTCCGACGTGAAGGACACCTCGCTGCGCGTGCCCTCGGGCATGACCGGTACCGTGATCGACGTGCAAGTCTTCACGCGTGAAGGCGTGACGCGCGATAAGCGCGCCCAGTCGATCATCGATGAAGAACTGAAGCGCTACCGTCTGGACTTGAACGACCAGCTGCGTATCGTGGAAGGCGATGCGTTCCAGCGTCTGGAGCGTCTGTTGGTGGGCAAGGTTGCCAACGGCGGCCCGAAGAAGCTGGCCAAGGGCACCGCGCTCACGAAGGAATACCTGGACGACCTCGACAAGTGGCACTGGTTCGACATCCGTCCGTCGGATGACGAAGTGGCCACGCAGCTCGAAGCCGTGAAGGAAGCCATCGAGCAGAAGCGTCATGAGTTCGACCTCGCGTTCGAAGAGAAGCGCAAGAAGCTCACGCAAGGCGACGAACTGCCGCCGGGCGTGATCAAGATGGTCAAGGTGTACCTGGCCGTGAAGCGTCGCCTGCAGCCTGGCGACAAGATGGCCGGCCGTCACGGTAACAAGGGTGTTGTGTCGAAGATCACCCCGATCGAAGACATGCCCTACATGGCTGACGGTACGCCGGCAGACATCGTGCTGAACCCGCTGGGCGTGCCTTCGCGGATGAACGTGGGTCAGATTCTCGAAACGCACCTGGGCTGGGCCGCACGCGGTCTGGGCGAGCGCATCGGCAACATGCTCAAGGCGCAAGCCAAGGCAGCCGAAGTGCGCAAGCTGCTGGGTCAGATCTACAACGAGAGCGGCAAGATCGAAGATCTGGACAGCCTGTCCGACGCCGAGATCCTGGAGCTGGCCGAGAACCTGAAGAAGGGCGTGCCATTCGCGACGCCGGTGTTCGATGGTGCGCATGAGGACGAAATCCGCCGCATGCTGGACCTCGCTTACCCGGAAGAGATCGCGAAGGAGAAGGGCCTGACCGCTTCCAAGCAGCAGGTCACGCTGTTCGACGGCCGCACTGGTGAAGCCTTCGAGCGTCCGGTCACGCTGGGCGTGATGCACATGCTGAAGCTGCACCACTTGGTCGACGACAAGATGCACGCGCGTTCGACCGGTCCGTACTCGCTGGTGACGCAGCAGCCGTTGGGCGGTAAGGCCCAGTTCGGTGGCCAGCGTTTCGGTGAAATGGAAGTGTGGGCGCTGGAAGCTTATGGCGCGTCGTACGTGCTGCAGGAAATGCTGACCGTGAAGTCGGATGACGTGAACGGCCGGACCAAGGTGTACGAGAACATCGTCAAGGGCGAGCACTCGATCGATGCCGGCATGCCGGAATCGTTCAACGTGCTGGTGAAGGAAATCCGCTCGCTGGGTATCGACATCGACCTCGAGCGCAACTAAGCGCCCGATGCGATGGGAGCGTGGCCGGAACATCGCCACGCTCCGGTAACAGCAGCCATTGACGAAGATTTAGGGCCGGTGCCCCTGGAACCTCCAGGGCGCCAGCCTCAAACTCAAGGAGTTTGGAATGAAAGCATTGCTCGACCTATTCCGTCAGGTACAGCAAGAAGAGCAGTTTGACGCGATCAAGATCGGTCTCGCGTCGCCCGAGAAAATCCGTTCGTGGTCGTACGGCGAGGTCAAGAAGCCCGAGACCATCAACTACCGCACGTTCAAGCCCGAGCGTGATGGCTTGTTCTGCGCCAAGATCTTCGGCCCGATCAAGGACTACGAGTGCCTGTGCGGCAAGTACAAGCGCCTGAAGCACCGTGGCGTGATCTGCGAGAAGTGCGGCGTTGAAGTGACGCTGGCCAAGGTGCGCCGTGAGCGCATGGGCCACATTGAACTGGCTGCGCCGACCGCGCACATCTGGTTCCTGAAGTCGCTGCCGTCGCGTCTGGGCATGGTGCTCGACATGACGCTGCGCGACATCGAGCGCGTGCTGTACTTCGAAGCATTCGTCGTGGTTGAGCCGGGCATGACCCCGCTCAAGAAGAGCCAGATCATGTCGGAAGACGACTACCTGGCCAAGTGCGACGAGTACGGCGAAGGTGAATTCGTTGCCATGATGGGCGCCGAAGGCATTCGCGAGCTGCTGCGCGGCATCGACATCGAAAAGCAGATCGAGACGATCCGCGCCGAGCTGCAAGCGACCGGCTCGGAAGCCAAGATCAAGAAGTTTGCCAAGCGCCTGAAGGTGCTCGAGGCCTTCCAACGTTCGGGCATCAAGCCGGACTGGATGATCCTCGAAGTGCTGCCGGTGCTGCCGCCGGAACTGCGTCCGCTGGTGCCGCTGGACGGCGGCCGTTTCGCCACGTCGGACCTGAACGACCTGTATCGCCGCGTGATCAACCGGAACAACCGTCTGAAGCGTCTGCTTGAGCTCAAGGCGCCGGAGATCATCGTGCGCAACGAAAAGCGCATGCTGCAGGAAGCGGTGGATTCGCTGCTGGACAACGGCCGTCGCGGCAAGGCGATGACCGGCGCCAACAAGCGTCCGCTGAAGTCGCTGGCTGAAATGATCAAGGGTAAGGGCGGTCGTTTCCGTCAGAACCTGCTGGGCAAGCGCGTGGACTACTCGGGCCGTTCGGTCATCGTGGTGGGCCCGACGCTCAAGCTGCACCAGTGCGGCCTGCCCAAGCTGATGGCGCTCGAACTCTTCAAGCCGTTCATCTTCCACAAGCTGGAAACGATGGGCATCGCCACCACCATCAAGGCGGCGAAGAAGGAAGTGGAAAGCCAGACGCCGGTGGTGTGGGACATCTTGGAAGAGGTGATCCGCGAACACCCGGTGATGCTGAACCGTGCGCCGACGCTGCACCGTCTGGGTATCCAGGCGTTCGAGCCGGTGCTGATCGAAGGCAAGGCCATCCAGCTGCATCCGCTGGTTTGCGCGGCGTTCAACGCCGACTTCGACGGTGACCAGATGGCTGTTCACGTTCCGCTGTCGCTCGAAGCGCAGATGGAAGCGCGCACGCTGATGTTGGCGTCGAACAACGTGCTGTTCCCGGCCAACGGCGATCCGTCGATCGTGCCGTCGCAAGACGTGGTGCTGGGTCTGTACTACACGACCCGCGACAAGATCAACGGCCGTGGTGAAGGCATGACGTTCGCCGACATCTCGGAAGTGATCCGCGCTTACGAGAACAAGGAAGTCGAACTGGCTTCGCGCGTGAATGTGCGGATCACCGAGTACGACCTGGTGAACCCGGAAGCCGACGGCGACGCCCGCTTCGCCCCGAAGATCACGCTGCAGGCCACCACGGTCGGCCGCGCGATCCTGTCGGAGATCCTGCCGAAGGGGCTGCCGTTCTCGGTGCTGAACAAGCCGCTGAAGAAGAAGGAAATCTCGCGCCTGATCAACACGGCGTTCCGCAAGTGCGGTCTGCGCGAGACGGTGATCTTCGCTGACAAGCTGCTGCAGTCGGGTTTCCGCCTGGCAACGCGCGCCGGTATCTCGATCGCCATCGACGACATGCTGGTGCCGCCGGCCAAGGAGAAGATCATCTCCGAGGCGGCTGCCAAGGTGAAGGAATACGACAAGCAGTACATGTCGGGTCTGGTGACGGACCAGGAGCGTTACAACAACGTCGTGGACATCTGGGGCGCCGCTGGTGACCAGGTGGGCAAGGCGATGATGGAACAGCTCCAGACCGAAGACGTGGTCGACCGCAACGGCAACACCGTCAAGCAAGAGTCGTTCAACTCCATCTACATGATGGCCGACTCGGGCGCACGGGGTTCCGCAGCGCAGATCCGTCAGCTGGCAGGGATGCGTGGCCTGATGGCCAAGCCGGACGGCTCGATTATTGAAACGCCGATTACCGCGAACTTCCGCGAAGGTCTGAACGTTCTGCAGTACTTCATCTCGACCCACGGTGCACGTAAGGGTCTGGCGGATACGGCACTGAAGACCGCGAACTCGGGTTACCTGACCCGTCGTCTGGTCGACGTGACGCAGGATCTGGTCGTGGTGGAAGACGATTGCGGCACCACCAACGGCGTCCTGATGAAGGCGCTGGTGGAAGGCGGTGAAGTGATCGAAGCCCTGCGCGACCGTATCCTGGGCCGCGTGGTCATTGGCGACGTGGTGAACCCTGAGACGCAGGAAACTGCGATCGAAAATGGCACGCTGCTGGACGAAGATCTGGTCGAGCTGATCGATTCGATCGGCGTGGACGAAGTCAAGGTCCGCACGCCGCTGACCTGCGACACGCGCTACGGCCTGTGCGCCAAGTGCTACGGCCGTGACCTCGGCCGCGGCGTGCTGGTGAACTCGGGCGAAGCGGTGGGTGTGATTGCCGCGCAGTCGATCGGTGAGCCGGGCACGCAGCTGACGATGCGTACGTTCCACATCGGTGGTGCGGCATCGCGTGCGGCAGTGGCATCGAGCGTGGAAGCGAAGGCAACCGGTACCGTGCGTTTCACGGCGACCATGCGTTACGTCACCAATGCGAAGGGCGAGCAGATCGTCATCTCGCGTTCGGGCGAAGCGCTGATCACCGACGACCACGGCCGTGAGCGTGAGCGCCACAAGATCGTCTACGGTGCGACGCTGCTGGTGAAGGATGGTCAGTCCATCAAGGCCGGCACGCAGCTCGCCACGTGGGATCCGCTGACGCGTCCGATCATCTCGGAGTACTCGGGCACCATCAAGTTCGAGAACGTCGAAGAAGGCGTGACCGTTGCCAAGCAGATGGACGAAGTGACCGGTCTGTCGACGCTGGTGGTGATCGATGCCAAGCGTCGTACCACGGCTTCGAAGGGCATCCGTCCGCAGGTGAAGCTGCTTGACTCGTCGGGCGCCGAAGTGAAGATCCCGGGCACGGACCACTCCGTGACCATCGGCTTCCAGGTGGGCGCGCTGATCACCGTGAAGGACGGTCAGCAAGTGCATGTGGGTGAAGTGCTGGCACGTATCCCGACCGAATCGCAGAAGACGCGTGACATTACCGGTGGTCTGCCGCGTGTGGCCGAACTGTTCGAAGCGCGTTCGCCGAAGGACGCCGCCGTGCTGGCGGAAGTCACCGGTACGACTTCGTTCGGTAAGGACACCAAGGGCAAGCAGCGCCTGGTGATTACGGACCTCGACGGCAATGCCCACGAGTTCCTGATCGCCAAGGAAAAGCAGGTGCTGGTGCACGACGGCCAGGTGGTCAACAAGGGCGAAATGATCGTCGAAGGCCCGGCCGACCCGCACGACATCCTGCGCTTGAAGGGCGTGGAAGAGCTGGCGACGTACATCGTCGACGAAGTGCAGGACGTGTACCGTCTGCAGGGCGTGAAGATCAACGACAAGCACATCGAAGTGATTGTTCGTCAGATGCTGCGCCGCGTGCAGATCGTGGACACGGGCGACACCAAGTTCATCCCGGGTGAACAGGTGGAGCGCTCGGAGCTGCTCGACGAGAACGACCGCGTGATCGCGGAAGGCAAGCGTCCGGCAACCTACGAGAACCTGCTGCTGGGTATTACCAAGGCATCGTTGTCGACTGACAGCTTCATCTCGGCGGCGTCGTTCCAGGAAACCACGCGCGTGCTGACCGAAGCCGCCATCATGGGCAAGGTCGACGACCTGCGTGGTCTGAAGGAAAACGTCATCGTCGGCCGTCTGATCCCGGCCGGTACCGGTCTGGCTTACCACCGTGCCCGCAAGGCCAAGGAAGCCGCCGACCGCGACCGCGCCGCAGCGATTGCCGAAGAAGAAGCCACTTCGATCTTCGAGACGCCTGTCGTCCATCAAGAGGAAGGCGGCGCCGCCTGAAGCTAGGCAGCGTCCTTCGCATCAAAACCCGGCCCCCCTCAGGGGTGCCGGGTTTTTTTTCGCCCTGCGCAGACGTTTCGCTCTGATTCCCCCGTCGGGAATGCACGGCTTGAAGGTCGCCCGCCCCTTGCCTTAACTCCCGGGGTGCGCAGTGTTGCGCACGTGGAGTCCTCACTACAGGAGCGATGGCATGGGCGAGCATGTGTCTGGCGTGGGTATGAAGGCGTTTCGATCAATCGGCCGGGTGGCCCTGGGTATGGCCTTAGCGGCGCTGCTGTCGGCCTGCAACTTTGGCGATCAGTGGTTTGCCACGTGGTATGCGGCACCGCAAAACTACAACGTTTCGTTCCCCAGCAACATTGTTCCGCCACCGCCGCCCATCACCATCGCCAACCAGTCGGTCCGGCAGATCGTGCGTACTTCGCGCGGCGGCAATCAGCTGCGCATCAAGCTTTCCAACCTGCTCGGCACGGAGCCCGTTTCGTTTGCGACAGTGCACATTGCGCGCAGCACGGGGCGCGGCAGCATTGATCTGTCGAGCGACCAATCCGTGAGATTCGGCGGCGCTGCCAACGTTACGCTGGCGCCCGGGGAAGAACGCTGGAGCGACGCGGTGAACCTGCAGGTGCCCACGCAATCGGATCTGGCCGTCACGGTGTTCGTGCCGGATAGCGCGCCGGTGGTCTCTGCGCACTCGATCGGCAAGCAGACGAACTACGTCGCTGCCGGCAACCAGGTGAGCGCTGCGGCGATGAGCAATGCCACGCCCGTGACGTCCTACTTCTGGCTCAGCGCCGTCGATGTGTCGCCGATCCCGATGCTGAATCCGGTGGATGCGTCCTCCTCTATGACGGCCAGCGACGCGGCCGCACTCGCCACAGACGACGTGAAGGTGCTCGTGACCTTCGGCGATTCGATTACCGATGGCTATGGCACGACGCTCGACGCCAACCGCCGCTGGCCCAATCTGTTCGATGACCGCGTGCAAGCCGCTGGCAAGTCGGTCGGCAAGGTGAGCGTCGTGAACGCGGGCATCTCGGGCAATCGCTGGTTGAACGATGGCGTCGGCCCATCGGGGCAATCGCGGTTTGCGCACGATGTGCTCGGCGTATCGGGTGTGTCGCACGTCATCATCCTGCTGGGCATCAATGACATTGGCATCGGCAAGCTGTACGCGCCGCAGAGCGTGTCGGCTGATCAGATCACCGCCGCTATCCAGACTGCGATTGCGCAGGCGAAGGCGCAGCGGCTGAAGGTCTATCTGGCGACGCTTTTGCCCTACGGCGGCGCGGCGTATTACGACGCGACCGGAGAGGCGAAGCGCCAGGCTGTGAACGCGTTCGTACGTTCGGCGGCGGGCATCGATGGCGTCATCGATTTCGACAAAACGATGCGAGACCCCGCCGACCCCACGCGGATGCTCGCCGCCTATGACAGCGGCGACCACCTGCACCCCAACGACCTCGGCAATCAGGCCATGGCCAACGCCATCAGCCTCGGCATTCTCAAGCGCTGACCGCGCGCCTTCCTGCGATGCCGACAGGTGCCGGCATCGTGGGCGACGCTGTTTCTGATTTTCTCGAAACGTTAACCCGTCTTAACATGCCAACGGCTATGATCTCGCGGTTATAGACCGGCAATTTCTACAAATCGCCGGCTCCTTCTCCAGTCTTGCCGACGATTCCATGAAGCTCACACGCAAGCAGATCGCCGTTGGCGCGGTCGCCCTGGTGGCGGCCGGCGCGGCCGTGGTGCAGATGGTCTGGCACCCGTTCGGCCGCACGCGTGCCTTGCACGCCCGCCAGGTCCAGCTCGACTTCACGTACCCCGATGCCCTGATCGACAGCCAGAGCCTGTCGCAACTGCCGCGCGACGTGCTGCGCGTGCCGTTGCTGCGGGACGTGCTGACCGAAGACTTCGTCGCCTACTACGAGGGCAACGAAGACCGCCTCTCGGTGGCCGGCGCGCTGCGCCGTCTCGCCTACGAGCAGAAGCTAGACCTCGCGGAGACCGTGCTCAAGCATGTGTTCGACGAGCCGGCCCGGGTGATGCTGTGGCGCGGCGCCGACGACAAGCTGCGCTACTGGGTGCTTTCCATGCAGCGCAACGGCTTGGCGAAGGCGCTCGAAGCGGTGGCCACCGTAGCCGCGAGCGACACGCAACTCACCAAGGTCGCTGATGCGCTGGGCGATTCCGGCGCGCCGGTTTATGCGCTGCGGTTGTCGGCCACGCGCTCCATCCTGATTGCCAGCAAAGGCGACCGGCTGATCGCGTTGTCGGAGCCGGGCATCCTGCTGGACAAGGATGGCAAGCCCGTCTCCAAGCAAGCAAGCGCGCTGGCCGCGCTGCTCTCGGAGGACGCCGGCAAGCGCAACGTGCAAGGCAACGCCTATGCGCTGCCGACCGCAGAGACGACGGGCCACCACGTTGTGGTGAGCGCCAACTATCTGTCGTTCGGTTATCAGCAGTATTTCCCGGGGATCGAGGCGCTGCGCTTCGATTTCGGTGGGGGTGCGTCCGGCAATGGCTGGCAGAGCGCCGCGCTGATCGACCCGGCGCGCCTGTCCGGCAAGTGGGATAACGCCGCGTTGTGGCACGCGTTGCCTGCGGACCCTGCGGCCTGCGCGACCTTGCCGGTCGACTGGAAGGCTGCAGGCGCGCTGCTGCGCAACGTGGCAGGCGACGCCAAGGAAGTGACCGAAGCCGCCGCGCATGTTGGCGACGCGTTTGCCGGCCCGGCTGCCGCGTGCTGGTATGGCAAGTCATCGCTGGTGGCGCCGTTGTTTGTCGCCAGGTTGTCCTCGCCTTCGCAGGCCGAAGCGGTGAAGCCGGCGCTGGGCGCCCTGTTCGGCCAGATCGTCGGGTCTTATGAAGCCAAGGCGCAGGCCGATGATAAGGCCGGTCCGTACAAGCGCCTGCCGGTGACCACGAAGTCTGGCCCGGCCAACGCCACGCTGTGGCAGCGCCCGGTGAGCGCGCGCTACGGCACGGCGCAGTCGGCCGGCGCGTCGTTCGCGGCCCAACTCTCGTCGGATCGCTACTTCCCGGTCACGCTGGCGATTGCGGGCGACGTGGTGCTGTTCTCGCCCGACGCGCGCCTCGTTGACGACGCGCTGGCCGTGCTCGCCAAGCGCTTCCCGGCGGTGGCCGACAACCTGCCTCGTGACAAGACCGGGCGCATTGTGCTGACCATGACGCCCGCATCGCTCGCGCCGCTGGTTCGTCGCGAAGCGGGTGCCGCGTTGCCCGCCGACCAGGAGGCCGTGTTTCTCAATGCCGCGCAGACGCACCTGTTCCCGAAGCTCAAGGCGCTGGCGCGGTATGCGCCGGTGTCGCTGGCGCTGGACGGCGGCGTGCCTGCGGCGCGTGGCTGGGTACCGGTGACGTGGCTATCGAGCGGACGTGGATTGCCTGCCGGTGGCGACGGGTCACCGCCGCCCGCCGACACGGCCGAAGCGCCTGCCGCACCGGTCGCGCCCGCCGACGCGTCGGCCACCGAGGCCGCCGCTCCCGTTCCCGCGGACAACACCAGCACGCAATGATGCTGCGCACCCAGGCTGCTGCGCTGAACCGCCGCCGTTGGCTGGCGGCGGCCGGTGCCTGTCTGCTCATTCCGCAGGCCTACGCCTTGTCGGGCTGGGCGGATGCCGCACCGGCCGACCCGGATGCGCTCACGCCCGATCAATCGAGCGTGTTTCGCGCGTGGTTTATGCGCATCGTCAACGAGCAGCTCCGCCAAGGCCCGACGCCGCGCTGGACGCATCGCGACTGCGCCGGCCTCGTGCGCTTTGCCGCCGGCGAGGCCTTGCGCACGCACGATGCCCGCTGGCTGCGCGCCAACGGCATGCGCGACGCGGAATCCGCACGCCAATTGCCGCCCGAGCTGAACCTCACGCCCGCGCAGCGCACGCTGACGCAGCGGTGGGCACGCATTGATGGCAGCACCGGCGCGTATGTCTCCGCGCTCGGGCTCATCCAGCAGAACAGCCGCTTCATTGCCAAGGACGTCAACCAGGCGCTCCCCGGCGATCTGCTCTTCTTCGATCAAGGCGACGACCAGCATCTGATGATCTGGATGGATCGCTATATCGCTTACCACACCGGCACCGTCACCCGCACCGACAACGGCCTGCGCGCGGTCCCGGTCTCTGAACTGATGCAATGGAAAGACTCGCGCTGGCAGCCGCAGAGCGGCAATCCCAACTTCATCGGCGTGTTTCGTCTGGCCTTTTTGACACGGTAAAAAACATGATGCGCAACCGCTGGCGTTCGTTCAATCTGGTCGCGGCCGTCTGCCTGACGGTGCTGGCATTGGTCGGCCACGCACAGGCCGCCGACGCACCCGAAAAACCGAACCCCACGCTGTTCGACGTGCCCGCCAGCGGCTATGAGCCGTTCAAGGGCCAGCCGTTCTTCCTGTTGTCGGATGCCAGCTACGGCACCGATCAGGAAGCGATGGTCCGCCTGGAGGCGCCGGGGCGCGAGTACAAGGACGAACTCTCTCGCTATGGCGGTGCGGACATCCTCGTCTACCGCGTGCCGCAACCGCTTGAGTTTTTGAAGGCGCAGAAGAACCTGCACCGCATCGATGTGAAGGCCAACTACACGGGCGAAGGCCTGGCCAACACGCTGGCGTACTTGTGGGACAACTGGACGCGCCAGGCCCGCCGCGCGTGGCAGCGCGTGCTGTCGTTCGCCACGCGCAGCAAGGCCGTGGAGACCGCGCCGCAATTCAGCATGGGCGACCAGATGATCGCGCCCACGCGCTTCTCGAACAACCCGCAATACGCGCCGCTCAAGGGCTATGAGCTGCTCGGTCGCTTCCGTTACCCGATCTGGGACGCCAAGCCGATCGCACCGCCCAAGGACGTGAAGCTCGAAGGCAGCAGCAGCGAATGGATGCCGCAAAACACCGGCAACGTGATGATCCCCGTGGGCAAGCTGCCGGCGGGTTTGTACATCGTGGAAGCGGTGATTGGCGCGTACCGTGCGCACACGCTGCTGTTCGTGTCGGACACCGTGGCCGTCACCAAGGGCACCTCGCAAGGGATGATGGTGTGGACGGCCGAACGCAAGAGCGGCAAGCCGGTGAGCGGCGCGTCCGTGAGCTGGACGGATGGCGTGGGCGTGCTGGCTTCCGGCACCACCGAGGCCGACGGCACGGCCGACTTGCGCCACGTCTCGCCGGAGCGCAGCTACGTGATCGGCAGCGACCGCGCCGGCGGCGTGTTCATCTCCGAGAATTTCTATTACGACAGCGAGATCTACAACACCAAGCTGTACGCCTTTACCGATCGTCCGCTGTATCGCCCGGGCGACGAAGTGAACGTCAAGTTCATTGGCCGCAATTTCAAGAACGCGACCGAATCGACGGTGCCGGCGGCGGGCGACATCAAGCTGCAGGTGCTCGATCCGAACGGCGCGCCGGTGGCTACGACCACGACGCGCCTGGCCGGTGAGACCGGTGCGGACACGCGCTTCACGCTGCCCACCAATGCGCCGGCCGGCGGTTACTCGCTGCGCTTCGATTACAACGGCAACACGTACGGCGGCGCCTTCCGCGTAGCCGAATACATCAAGCCGCACTTTGACGTGAACCTGTCGCTCGACAAGGCCAGCTATGGCACGGGCGAAGTGGTCAAGGGCAAGATCAGCCTGCGCTATCCGGACGGCAAGCCGGTCAAGGACGGCAAGGTGTCGGTCAGCCTGCGCGCACAGCAGGTGACGATGGTGGAGGGCGAGCTGCGCTACGCGGGCCTATTCCCCGTCAAGCTGGAGCAGCAGGAACTGACCACTGACAGTGACGGCAACGCCAAGCTGGAACTGCCCGCCGCCAAGGAACCGAGCCGCTACGTGGTGACGGTCTTCGCCAACGACGGTGCTGCTTACCGCGTGAAGGTCACGCGCGAACTGCTGATTGCGCGCGGCGCCACGCCGTACAAGCTGTCGACCACGTCGAACTTCACCACGCCGGGGCAGAACGTGTCGTTCACCCTCACGCCAATGCCGGTGGTGGCAGGCGCGACCGGACCGACGGCACCGCCGGCCAAGTGGGACCTCGTCCGCCTGGAAACGCGTACCCGTACCGAAGGCACGTTGTCCCCGGATGCCAAGGGCAATGCCACGTTCCCGGTCAAATTTGACCAGCCGGGTTCGTACACGCTGTCGGTGCGCGATGCGGCCGGCAACCTGCTTGCTGCATCGAGCCACTGGGTGGCGGGCGATGGCGTGCAGACCGTGCCGGGCAACATCGAGATGGTGTTCGACCGCGATCGTTACCAGATTGGCGACACGGCCGAAGCGCTGATCACCTTCCCGCTGCCGGTGGACGACGCGTTGCTCACCCTGGAGCGCGACAAGGTGGAGCGCCACGCGTTGCTCACGCGCGGCGGCGAATGGCTCAGCCTGCAGAAGGTCACGCCGTCGCAATACCGCGCGCGCATCAAGATCGGTGCGGAGTTCGCGCCGAACATGACGTTCTCGGTGCTGTATGTGCACGATGGCGACATGGTGTTCCAGAACGCCGGCATCGTCGTTACGCAACCGACGCTGGATCTGACCGTGCATGCCGACAAGGCTGTCTACGCCCCGGGCGAGACCGTCACGCTGGACCTCACCAGCGCGCTGGCAGGCAAGCCCGTGCCGGCCAACCTGACGGTGTCGGTCGTCGACGAGATGATTTACGTGCTGCAGCCGGAAGTGGCGCCGAGCATCGTCGACTTCTTCTACCACCCACGCCGAAACAGTGTGCGCACCACGTCGAGCCAGAGCTTCATCAGCTACGACTTGGCGCTCGCGTCGTTGCCGGGCAAGCCGGGCGGCACCTATGGCCGCCACAACGAACGCGGCGTGAAGGTGCTGGAGCGCCCGCGCCGCGACGAGAAGGACACCGCCGCCTGGGTCGCCAACCTGCAGACCGGCGCCGATGGCCGCGCGCGCATGACGTTCAAGATGCCGGATTCGCTGGCGCGCTGGCGCATCACGGTGCGCGCCGTGTCCACCACGGGCGCATCGGACGGCATCGTTGGCCAGCGCACGGCCAACATCCGCTCCGACAAGCCGCTGTACCTGAAGTGGACCGGCCCGCAACGTTTCCGCGAAAGCGACCAGCCGCGCCTGGACATGATCGCCTTCAACCAGACCGACAAGGACATCACCGCAGACTGGATCGTCTCGGGCGCCGGCCTGAACATCAACCAGCGCGTAACGCTCAAGCGCGGCGCCAACTACCTGCGCGCGCCGGTCGCTGCGTTGCAGGCGGGCGTCGTCAATGCCGAGTTGAAGCAGGGCGATGCCGTGTCGGACCGCCTGCAGACCACACTCAAGCTGGATGCCACCGGTTGGCTGGCGGATCGCGAAAACGTCGTCCCGCTCACGCAGCTGCAGGGCACGCGCCTGCAGCTGGGCCTGCCCGCCGATGCGCGTGATGTGCGCCTGCGGGTGGTCGGCAACACGGCCAGCCAGTTCGCCCGCGTGGCCGATGACCTGATCGAGTACCCGTACGGTTGCGCTGAGCAGACCGCCAGCCGCCTGATCCCGCTGGCCCTCGCGCAGCAGAGCTTGGCTGCCACGGGCACGCGCCTTGGTGACGGCGGCCCGGCCGGCACGCAAGGCGTCGACGCGCTGCTGCGCACGCAACGCCAGCGTCTGGCACTGCTGGCCGGCACCAACGGCACCTTCGGCTGGTGGGGCGAGCTGACCACCAGCAGCGCGCTGATCACGTCGTATGCGTATTACGCAGATTGGCTCGCCAGCCGCTCGGTCGGCATCAGCCTGCCGGCCGACAACTGGAAGCAGGTGCTCGAAGCCTACAAGCGCACCAGCGCCAACGAGCCGCTGCTGCACCGCGCGCTGGCACTGTGGTTTGCCAACGAGATGGGCCTGCCGGTGGCGACGCCGCTCTCCGGTGTGGCCAACGAACTCGCACCTAATAACGCCAAAGCGGCCAAGGCCCCTGCCGACGCCGAACCCGCCGCAGGCGACAGCCTGATCTTCGTGGCGCCGGACTCCACACGCGGCCGCCAAGTAGCGACGGTGCTGACAGCCCAACTGATGCGCCAGATCGGCCAGCCGGTGCCGGAAGCGCTAGTCTCTGCTGACATCGCTGCACGCAATGCGCTGGCCGCCGACAATTCGCCGCTGGTGCAGAGCCTGCTGCTGATGGGCGGTGGCCGCTCGGCCGCCGACCCGGCACCGCTGCTGGCCCGCGCCAGCGCATCGATGCCGACGATGGACCGCGCCGTTGCGCTGGTCTGGCTGCAGAAGGGCCTGGGCGGCTTGCAAGGTGCGAGCGTCGCAGCTATCCAACCGGTCGTTTCTGCGGGCGGCTGGCAGGTGACGCGCTCGCCGGTGGGCGTGCCGACGTGGCGCTGGACGGGCGCTCAGGTGCCCGCCACGCTGGACCTGACGACCGCACCGACCGACGTGACCACGCAATCGGCCATCGTGTCGTACCGCAGCCGTGCACCGGAAGCCTCCAAGCTGCCGATCACCGTGGAGCGCAAGCTGTACCGTCTGGAGCCGATCGACTCCACGCCGGCCAAGCCGGATCCGAAGGCGCCCAAGCAGCCGGCGGCCACGGTGTCAGACACGAGCAACAGCGGCATTGCCTTCACAGCCAAGCTGGTCAAGCCGGGGGCGACTCTGGACAGCAACGCGCTCTATGTCGACGAGGTGGTGCTGACGCCGCGCCAGGGCACGACGTACCGCTACGGCCTGGTTGAAGTGCCGCTGCCCCCGGGTGCCGAAGTGGAGGCCACCACGTGGGGCATCCAGATCGATGGCCTGAAGGGCGAGCCGAACGAAGGCAACGGCCCGCAGGCGTTCGAGCGCAAGGCTGCCTACGAGATGGGCCAGCTGTCGTACAACCAGCCGGTGCCCACGCTGGAGCGCCCGACCGTGCTGCGCCAGCTGGTGCGCTTCTCGCTCCCGGGCCGCTTTGCGCTGCCGCCGGTGCGCTACTTCCGTATGTACCAGCCGGAAGCCAAGGCGTTCCAGGGGGATGGCAAGACGGCCAGCTATCCGTTCAAGGTGGAGTGAGGTGGAGTGATATGGCGACGCGTTCCCGCCTGCTCGCGCGAGGTCTGCTGACCGGCCTGTTTTCGGTCGTCAGCGCGCTCGCGTTCGTTGGGCAGGCCGGGCACGCCATCGCCGCGCCCGCTGGAGAGCCCCTGCGCTACGCCGTGCTGCAGGGGAATGAAGCCAAGCTCTGGCAATTCAGTGCCGACCCAGCCGGCGGCACGCCACAAGCCACCGCACTGCCGCGCGACACCGACACCCCGCTGGGCAGCGTGTGGAAACTCTTCGTCTACAGCTACCTCGTCTCGCGCCGTATCAGCACGCCCGACTACACCTGCCACGGCAACGACTCGGAAGAGGTCTACTGCTGCACCGCCGGCAACAGCATCGACCGCGAGCGCGCACTCATCCAATCGTGCGGCCGCTATTTCGAGCCCGCACGTCTGGGCCTGGACCGCGCGGACTGGCGCCGTTTCTGGCAGCAGACCGGATCGCCCACATGGCTGCGCGACCTGCGCGCGATGCAGCCGACGCAGCGGGTTCCTGTCGCCGAGCTGCTCAACGCATTGCGCACTGTGCCCGTTGATGGCCGCGAGACCGCCGCGCAAACGCTCATTTCCGTACTGACGGTTGGCCGAGGGGAGGGCACGGTCTCGAACTTTGGTGGCCTCTTGCGCGCCAAGACCTGGACCATGCCCGACCCGCTGCGGCCCGGTGCGTCGATTGGCGGTGCGGCAGGGTGGCTGGCTGATGGCTCGCCCGTGTGGCTCGGCGGCGCCGGTTCGAGCAACCAGGTGCTAGCCGCCGCCGCGCCGCGCCTGACCCCGCTGATCGAACAGACACCCGTGCCCGACGATGATGCTTGCGTGGCGGTCGATTTTTTCGCGCGCTATCCCATCCGCGAGATGCGTGACGCCAGCGGCAAGCTGGTTGCGCCGGGCCGCCTCGAAGGCCGCTATACCGTGCGCTTCGTCAACGGCAACGCCCTGCCGATCGAGAGCAAGGGCGAATTGACGCTTGCCCGCACGAACAACGTACCTGTCATCACCGGCCGGCTGGGCATGAACGACTACGTGGCCCGCGTGGTGGAGCGCGAAGGCGACCTCGCCGAACCGCAAGCCGCGCGCGCGCTGGCGGTGGCGGCACGCAGCTATCTTGTGCAGCACGCCGCACGGGACAAGGGTTGCTACCGCATCGCGGACAGTTCTCGCACACAGCGTGTGCTGCCGCGCGCACCGGCCGCTGCGGCACGCAACGCAGCCGAATTCACCGACACGCTCGTGCTGACCGGCGCGGCCGTGCAATACCACGGCACGATCAGCGCCAGTGGCCAGATGAGCTGGACGGCTGCACGCGCCGCCGCCCAGCGCGGCCAGGGTTTTGACGCCATCCTTGCGCAGTGGTGGCCGCAGGCGACGCTCGCCTCGTTCCAGAGCGCGGTGGCCGGCGATTGCTCACCGGTGGTGGGTGCGCAGCAGTGGTTGCAGGCGCAGGCGCCACGCTGGTCTGCGCGCTTGGGCACCGAGCCCGGTTTTGAGGTGCCGCCGCTGCCCGCCGTGTGCGTCGTGCACGAAGGCCGGCCGTACGCCGATGCGCGTCGCAACCGGCTCTACGTCCACCGCCTCGCCACCGAAGAAGACCGCATTGCGCTGACGCACGAATATCTGCACCTGGCCTTTGCGCGGCACCCGCGCGGGCAGGACGAACAGTTTGTCGAGGCGACGGCGCGCCGCCTGATCCGAGGGGAGGGTTTGTTGTGAAAAGAGGGATGACGCGTCTGGGGTTGGGCGCCGCTGCGTTGCTGCTGGCCGCTTCGGCGCTGGCGGAGCCGGTGGCGGACCTTGAAGGCCCGATCGGCGGCTGGCGTAACAGCAAGTTGACCAACGAACTCGAGCAGTACACCGCAGCGTATCCGAAGCCGCCCGTCGACCGCGGCGCGCAGAAATACCGCACGCTCATCGCCGGGCGCATCCGCGCTGCAGGCAAGCAACGCCGCCCACCGGTGCTGGTCGTCAATGGCAACGCCATGCCGCTGTATGGCGACAGCGAAGGCCGCTTCGCGCGTCCCTGGGCGTTTGGGCCGGGCTCGAACAGCGTGGAGATCGTCAGCCCCGATGGCCAGTCGCGCCAGCGCCTGCAGTTCTACGAGGCCGACACCACCAAGACGTCGGCCAAGCTGCGCGCCATCCTCACGTGGGACGACCCGCGTGCCGAGGTCGACATGCACGTGATCTCGCCGATTGGCGACCACGCGTTCTGGGCGCAACCGCTGCTGTCCGACGGTGGCGGGCTCGACGTGGACAGCGTCGATGGTGCCGGCCCCGAGATTTTCTCCACCGCCGCGCCGCGCCCCGGCGTGTGGCTGTTCTACGTGAACTACTGGGGCAACTTCAACGCCGGCGGCTACAACTTCGACGAAAAGGCGCACGACCGCGATCTCATCACCGCGCAACTGACGCTGATCTATAACGAGAACACGCCCAACGAGCGGCGCGAATTCGTCACCGTGCCGCTGCGCAAGATCGGCGAGCTGGCGCTGATGAAATCGATCCGCTTCTGACACCATGACGCACGCTTTCCACCGCCTCGCGCTCGCCATTCCCCTCGCTCTGGGCGCGGTGAACGGCGCATCGGCCCAAACCGACGCCGGCAATATCGAGATCACCACGCCGATCAACGGCTGGCGCAACTCCGCCGGCGATGATTCGCGCTACACGCAAGACGTGCATTACCCCGCAGTGGTGGTGAGCACGCCGCAAGGGCAGCGCGCGACGTCGATGATCGCCGGGCGCATCCGCAACACCCCCAAGACGGCCGCACCCGCAGACGACAGCAAGCCGCGCCGCCGCCGCGGGGTGGATGGTTCGTCGGTCGGCACGCTGGTCGTCAACGGTGTGGCGATGCCGCAGCGCATCGAAGCCGACGGCACGTTCTCGCGTCCGTACGCATTCGGGGCCGGCAGTAACAGCGTCGAAGTGCGCAGCGCGCGTGGCGACGCCAAGCGTGTCCAGTTTTACGACAGCTACACCGGCAAGCAGCGTCCGCGCTTGCGCGTGGTGCTCTCGTGGGACACCGACGGCACCGACCTTGACCTGCACGTCATCTCCCCCGACGGCCAGCACGCCTGGTACGGCAACCGCGTCGCGCAAAACGGCGGCGCGCTCGACGTAGACGTCACCACCGGCTATGGACCCGAGATCTATTCGAACCCCGCGCCCGTGCCTGGCACGTACCTCGTCTACGTCAACTACTACGGCAGCGGCGGCGACAACAGCATCATTACCACCGCCACCGTCAGCATCATCACCGACGAAAACACGCCATCCGAGCGCCAGCAGACGTTTGTCGTGCCGATGCGCAAGGCCGGCGATCTGACGTTGCTGCGTAGTTTTACGGTGAAGTAGGAACCGAGGCTCAGGAGCCCATCGCCATGGATACGCAGACCGTCGCCGCCTACGACACCCTTGCCGAGACCTTTGCGCAGGAGTGGCGCGAGCAACCAGAGCCGGAAGACATGTGCGCGCTGCTGCGTCGTGAGTTCAAGGTGGGCGGCGCCACAGCCGACATCGGCTGCGGCAGCGGGCGCGAAGTCGCGTGGCTCAACGCGCATGACTATCCGGCCGTCGGTTACGACGCCTCCGCTGCGCTGCTGGAAGCGGCGCGCACGCAGTATCCGGGGCTGTCGTTCCGGCAGGCCCTGCTGCCGGAACTGGTGGGCATTGCCGAAGGCGCGTTCGACAACGTCGTCTGCGAGACCGTCATCATGCATCTGCCGCCCGAGCAGATCGGCGTGGCGGTGCAGCGGCTGGTGTCGTTGCTGCGGCCGGGCGGCACGCTGTATCTGAGCTGGCGGGTCACGCCTGATGCCGACCAGCGCGATGGGCGCGGCCGGCTGTTTACGTCATTCGATGCGGCACCCGTGCGCGAGGCACTGGCCGGGACAGAACTCGTTTTCGACGAGGCGGCGGTTAGCCAATCGTCGGGGCGGACGATTCATCGGATTGTTGCGCGCCGGGTTTGACCGCACAATCCGACTGTCCTGATTGACCACCTCTCGACGGGGTTTGTCACAATAGCGGTTTCGCCCAGCCGCGCGTGATACCGCGCGCACCCGCCGCCCCGATGTACGACTCCCCCGCCATAGACCACGCGCTGCAGGCGCTGCCCGACGACACCGCCGCCGCCACGCGAGCCGTGCTGCACGACGTGTTCGGCTACAGCGCGTTCCGCGGCCCGCAGGCGGAGATCGTCACCCACGTGGCTGATGGCGGCGATTGCCTAGTGCTGATGCCCACCGGCGGCGGCAAATCCCTGTGCTATCAGATCCCGGCGCTTGTGCGGCACCGGCGGGGGCAGGGTGCGGGCATTGTCGTGTCGCCGCTGATCGCGCTGATGCAGGACCAGGTCGCTGCGCTGGAAGAAGCCGGCGTGCGTGCCGCATACCTGAACTCCGCGCTGACGGGCGCCGAGGCCGCACAGGTGGAGCGCGATCTGGCGGCGGGCCGGCTGGACCTCGTCTACGTGGCGCCCGAGCGGCTGATGACGCCGCGCTTCCTTGATTTGCTGGAGCGCTCCCGCATCGGTCTCTTTGCCATCGACGAGGCGCATTGCGTGTCGCAGTGGGGGCATGATTTCCGGCCGGAGTACATCCAGCTCTCCGTGCTGCACGAGCGCTTTCCGCGGGTGCCGCGCATCGCGCTCACCGCCACGGCCGACGCGGTCACCCGCGACGAGATCATCGAGCGGCTCGCGCTGACGGGCTCACGCGTATTCCTCTCCAGCTTCGACCGCCCGAACATCCGCTACACCATCGTTGAGAAGGACAGCGCGCGCAACCAGCTCCTGCGCTTCATCCGCGCAGAACACATGGACGGCGACACCTGCGACGCGGGTATCGTCTACTGCCTCTCGCGCAAGAAGGTGGAGGAGACCGCGCAGTGGCTGGCCGAGCAGGGCATCCGCGCGCTGCCGTACCACGCCGGGATGGATTCCGAGGTCCGCGCACGCCATCAGGCCATCTTCCGCAAGGAGGAGGGCGTGGTGATGGTGGCAACCATCGCTTTCGGCATGGGCATCGACAAGCCGGACGTCCGTTTTGTGGCGCATCTGGATTTGCCGAAGAGCCTGGAGGGCTACTACCAGGAAACCGGCCGTGCCGGCCGCGACGGCATGCCTGCGAACGCATGGATGGCGTACGGATTGGCTGATGTCGTGCAGCAGCGGCGCATGATCGACGAGTCCGATGCCGACGACGTGCACAAGCGCGTCTCTACCGCCAAGCTCGAGGCACTGCTCGGCCTGTGTGAAGCGGCAAGCTGCCGTCGCGTCGCGTTGCTCGCCTACTTTGGCGAGAGCAGCGAGCCGTGCGGCAACTGCGATACGTGCCTCACACCCCCGCAAACCTGGGACGCCACGCGCGAGGCGCAGATGGCGCTGTCGTGCGCCTACCGCGTGCAGCAGGCCAGCCGCGTGAGCTTTGGCGCGGGGCAGCTGATCGACATCCTGCGAGGCAATGCCACTGAACGCGTCAAGCAATGGCATCACGAAACGCTGTCCACGTTCGGCATCGGCAACGCGCTGTCGGAAACCGCATGGCGAAGCGTGTTTCGCCAGTTGGTGGCGCAGGGTTTGTTTGCGGTCGACCATGGCGGCCATGGCGCGCTGATCCTGACCGATGCGGCGCGCCCCGTGCTCAAGGGTGCGCAGCCGGTGATCCTGCGTCGTCAGGCGGAAAAGGTGCGTGGCACCTCGTCATCGTCGGGCAAGAAGGAGCGCCGTGCTGATCCGGCGGCGGATCTCTCGGTCGAGGCGCAGACGCGCTGGCAAGCGCTGCGGGCTTGGCGTGCGCAGATGGCGAAGGAGCATAGCGTGCCCGCTTACGTGATCTTCCACGACAGCACGCTGGCGCGGATCGCCGAAACCGATCCGGACTCGCTCAACGTGTTGGGTGAACTGCCGGGCATTGGGATGGCGAAGCTGGATCGCTATGGGCAGGCGCTGCTCGACGTCTTGGAGAAGTGCCGCGAGCAAGCGTAGTTCGGTCAGCTCGGCAGCAGCCCCATGACGCCGGTCCGCGCAAGCTGGTCGCCGAGGAAATCCACAAACGTCAGTGCCTCGCTGATCACGCCGTGCGACACGCCCATGCTTCGGATGCGGCCGATGGGCTGCCGCGCTCCTCGATCTGCACGAAGATGATCACCCGTTACACGGTCAACACACTGGCGCCGGAAATCCGCAGGCGCGTGAACGGCTTATACCCCGGGCGTTTTTCTTCGGTGCCGCAGTGGGAGGCGGCGTGGCGGGTGCGGTATGGTTCCGTGCCGGCTGGGTCGGCGTATCGGTCGTTGCGCTCGGGTTTGTTGTGACCGCTGCACTCGTTTTCTCTGGTCCTGCACAGCCTCACGTGCCATCCGCGCCACACCGCGTCGCTGCTGACCTGCACCGCGCGCCGCCAGAGTGGTGGCGCGCTTGACGCTTGCTAGACACCCCGCTATAGTGCCAGATTCGAGTTTTTGGCTTCTGGTTTCGCGCGTCCATACTCGGCCAAGCGCCGTGTGCGGCATCTAAACCAGACGGGCTCGCGCTCTTTGGTCTCGATCTGTTCCCGCAGGTCCTCTCTTCAGAGCGTTCTGCTCGCCACTTCCATAAAACCCGATTGCGCCGATTACCTCACTTGTGAGGTTGCCACGTCACGTGGTCCGGCGATTTTTCAAAAACCAAGCTGGATTGAACAATGCCAACTATCAATCAATTGGTTCGCAAGCCCCGCGTCTCGGAAAAGCTGAAGAGCAAGAGCCCGGCGCTTGAGAACTGCCCGCAGCGTCGCGGCGTGTGCACCCGTGTGTACACCACGACGCCGAAGAAGCCGAACTCGGCACTGCGTAAGGTCGCCAAGGTGCGCCTGACCAACGGTTTCGAAGTCATTTCGTACATCGGCGGTGAAGGCCACAACCTGCAAGAACACAGCGTCGTGCTGATCCGCGGCGGCCGTGTGAAGGACTTGCCGGGTGTGCGTTACCACATCGTGCGCGGCTCCCTTGACCTGCAAGGCGTCAAGGATCGTAAGCAAGCACGTTCGAAGTACGGCGCGAAGCGCCCGAAGAAGAGCTAAGTCGTCAGTGAGATCGGTCCGCGCGTGTTGTGCGAATGCGGGGTCACGGTCTTGTCATGAGCAGGCGGTACAACGGTGCGTTTTTGACCGCACTGGCACCGTCGAGTAAGTGGTCACCCGGCTCAGATTGTTGAAAAGCAAGCTAGTTGGTGGCCGGAGAACCGAAGCGGTTCTCAACTGAACAGAGAAGGAAAGAAGATGCCACGTCGTCGTGAAGTCCCCAAGCGGGAAATTCTGCCGGACCCGAAGTTCGGCAATGTGGAAGTCGCCAAGTTCATGAACGTCCTGATGCTGGACGGCAAGAAGTCGGTGGCTGAGCGTATCGTCTACGGTGCGTTCGACCAGATCGAGAAGAAAGCAGGCAAGGCACCCATTGAGGTGTTTTCGGTTGCCATCAACAACATCAAGCCGGTGGTGGAAGTTAAGAGCCGCCGCGTTGGTGGTGCCAACTATCAGGTGCCGGTCGAAGTCCGGCCGTCGCGTCGTCTGGCATTGGCGATGCGTTGGCTGCGGGAAGCTGCGAAGAAGCGCAGCGAGAAGTCGATGGCCCTGCGTCTGGCTGGTGAACTGCTCGAGGCCTCGGAAGGCCGCGGCGGCGCCATGAAGAAGCGCGACGAAGTGCACCGCATGGCTGAAGCCAACAAGGCGTTCTCGCACTTCCGCTTCTAAGCGACGCGACACGTTGTTGGTTGCTGGGCGGGCTGTGTGCGCACATCTCGCCCATTTGTATTAGGGGCGCTTGCCATTTGGCAGCGCCCCGTTGACGAATCAGAGGATTAACCGTGGCTCGTAAGACCCCCATTGAGCGCTACCGTAACATCGGTATTTCCGCTCACATCGACGCCGGCAAGACCACCACGACCGAGCGGATCCTGTTCTACACCGGTGTGAACCACAAGATCGGTGAAGTGCATGATGGCGCCGCCACCATGGACTGGATGGAGCAGGAGCAGGAGCGCGGCATCACCATCACGTCCGCTGCTACCACCGCCTTCTGGAAGGGCATGGGCGGCAACTACCCCGAGCACCGCTTCAACATCATCGACACCCCGGGCCACGTGGACTTCACCATCGAGGTGGAGCGTTCCATGCGTGTGCTGGACGGCGCGTGCATGGTGTACTGCGCAGTGGGTGGCGTGCAGCCGCAGTCGGAAACCGTCTGGCGCCAGGCCAACAAGTACAAGGTGCCGCGTCTGGCGTTCGTCAACAAGATGGACCGTACCGGCGCGAACTTCTTCAAGGTCTATGACCAGCTGAAGACCCGCCTGAAGGCCAACCCGGTGCCCGTCGTGGTGCCGATCGGTGCTGAAGACGGCTTCCAAGGCGTCGTCGATCTGCTGGAGATGAAGGCGATCATTTGGGACGAAGCCAGCCAAGGCGTGAAGTTTGAGTACCAGGACATCCCGGCCAATCTGGTGGACGTTGCCAACGAATGGCGCGAGAAGATGGTCGAGTCGGCTGCTGAAGCCAGCGAAGCCCTGATGGAAAAGTACCTGGGCGGCGAAGAGCTGACCCGTGCTGAGATCGTCAAGGCGCTGCGCGACCGTACCATCGCCTGCGAAATCCAGCCGATGCTGTGCGGCACCGCGTTCAAGAACAAGGGCGTGCAGCGCATGCTCGACGCCGTGATCGACTTCCTGCCGTCGCCGGTCGACATTCCGCCGGTCCAGGGCACCGACGAAACCGACAACGAGAAGAAGCTCGAGCGCAAGGCTGACGACAACGAAAAGTTCTCGGCACTGGCGTTCAAGATCATGACCGACCCGTTCGTGGGTCAGCTGATCTTCTTCCGCGTCTACTCGGGCAAGATCAATTCGGGCGACACCGTGTACAACCCGGTGAAGCAGAAGAAGGAGCGTCTGGGCCGTATTCTGCAGATGCACGCCAACCAGCGCGAAGAAATCAAGGAAGTGCTGGCCGGTGACATCGCTGCCGCAGTCGGTCTGAAGGACGCTACCACGGGCGACACGCTGTGCGATCCGGCTGCCCCGATCGTGCTCGAGCGCATGGTGTTCCCGGAGCCGGTGATCTCGCAGGCTGTCGAGCCGAAGACCAAGGCTGACCAGGAAAAGATGGGTATCGCCCTGAACCGCCTGGCCGCTGAAGATCCGTCGTTCCGCGTGCGTACCGATGAAGAATCGGGCCAGACCATCATTTCGGGCATGGGCGAGCTCCACCTCGAAATTCTGGTTGACCGCATGAAGCGTGAATTCGGCGTGGAAGCCAACATCGGTGCGCCGCAGGTTGCCTATCGCGAAACCATCCGCAAGAAGGTTGAAGACGTCGAAGGCAAGTTCGTCAAGCAGTCGGGCGGCCGCGGTCAGTACGGTCACGCTGTGATCACGCTGGAACCGGCAGACGACGAGGCGAAGAAGGCTGGCAAGAACTTCGAATTCGTCGACGCCATCAAGGGCGGTGTGATTCCTCGCGAATACATCCCGGCGGTCGAGAAGGGTATCGTCGACACGCTGCCGGCCGGTATTCTGGCGGGCTTCCCGGTGGTGGACGTGAAGGTCACGCTGACGTTCGGTTCGTACCACGACGTGGACTCGAACGAAAACGCGTTCCGCATGGCCGGCTCGATGGCGTTCAAGGAAGCCATGCGCCGCGCCACCCCGGTTCTGCTCGAGCCGATGATGGCTGTGGAAGTGGAAACGCCGGAAGACTACACGGGTACCGTGATGGGCGACTTGTCGTCCCGCCGCGGCATCGTGCAGGGCATGGACGACATGGTGGGCGGCGGCAAGATCATCAAGGCCGAAGTTCCGCTGTCGGAAATGTTCGGTTATTCGACGTCGCTGCGCTCGCAAACGCAAGGCCGCGCCACGTACACCATGGAATTCAAGCAATACAGCGAAGCACCGAAGAACATCGCCGAAGCTGTGATGGCTGCCAAGGGTACGAAGTAATCAACGTGTTTGGGCGATGCGCATGTGCGTGTCGCCCGCATCCAAATCTAGTAATTAGCCGATTCCGAATTGAGGAGCTGACATGGCAAAGGAAAAGTTCGAGCGGACCAAGCCGCACGTGAACGTTGGGACGATTGGTCACGTTGACCACGGCAAGACGACGCTGACCGCAGCGATCGCAACCGTGCTGT
>Ga0209646_1000350_pt1 | contig 33676 bp, 22 predicted proteins | sample AraplaL_Col_mTSA_FD_184259 | JGI IMG/M metagenome (GOLD analysis project Ga0209646, IMG submission 184259) | Arabidopsis root microbial communities from the University of North Carolina, USA - plate scrape CL_Col_mTSA (SPAdes) (version 2) | ecosystem: Host-associated > Plants > Roots >...
CATGGCATCGGATGGCCAAACGCTCGCCTCGTCCGGTGTGCTCAGCGAACGCATCGCTGAAGCTCGGGCGGTGTCGCTGCGCCTTGACCTTCCGCTTTTCATCAATGCGCGCATTGATACCTACTTTGCCCCCGGCCTTGATGCACAGACGCGATTTGAAGAAACGTGTACGCGCGCCCGGTCTTATATCGACGCCGGTGCCAGCGGCATCTTCGTGCCCGGCCTTGCTGATCTGGAACAGATCGCCAGCCTGGCTAAGCTGCTTCCGGTGCCGCTGAACATTTACGCCGGCTATGCCGGTGCACCAATCTCCACCGTACTGGGGGAGTTGGGTGTGCGACGCATCAGCCTGGGTTGCGGCACCATGCAAGCGAGCCTGGCGCACCTGGATCGCATTGCCCGGGAGGCGCTGGCTCAAGGCTGCTCCGCAACCATGGGCGACCTGATGCTTTCGGTCTCGCAAGCCAGCAACTTATTCCAACCCCGCTCATAAAAGCGAGGTCAGGGCGGGCGTCAGCACTCATGTCGACGCAAGAAATTCGACCAGCGAACGCTGAGCGCTGCATCGCCCCTTCAGCTCGAAATAAGAAAGCCCTGGGAGAGAAACTGTCCGCTTCGGCTCGGAAGCGGACCTTCCGAGCTACTTTCCAAAGTGGCTGGGAATGAGCCTAACAACCATCTCTCGATCCTGTTCGATGCCTGGGGACCGATATTGATCTGGCTCCCGACTCACCCAGCCATCGATGACGCGGACACCGGCTGAGCAGCCATCCAATCCCAGGGCGAAGATGTGCGCTCCTGTCCAACTACGGTGGAAATGAAGCCACCCGCCCTCGTAATAGATAAACCACCTGTCATCCATATCGACGGGACCGTGCCCATCCATCATTCGATCGCTTGTGACGTCAAAGAAAATGTCAGGATGTCCAAGCGCTCACGCTTATCAGGCGCTGCTAGCGTCTTCCAAGAGGCTCGGGTTGCGCGATCCATTCCTTAGAGTCCCAAGTTCGAGTTTGGCTGGCCTGTTTAACGTCCGCTTCGGGTCGAAAGCGGACCCTTAGCCTGGAGCTCGCAACTATCCTTGATAAGCGGCCACGTGCTCGGGAAACAGAACTTCGTACGACGGATATCCGATACCGAGAACCACAACTTCTCTTCCGTCTTCACCAAGCTCATCTGAGTGATCTTCTATATGCACGCCCCCGCTAGCATCCAAAGCCGTACCGTCTGGCAATCGTGCCGTCAGACGTAGAGCGCTATCGTCTTTGCCGCGCAAAGAAACGACGACAGCCCGAATGTCGTCATAGTCCGGGGCGGGGATGAACTTCCCGAAGGCCACACCCATTGGTGGATCACCGGACTCGAGTTCCGACCATCCAATCAGTGACTCTCCGCTATAGATCCCGAATTTACGCAAGTTCCCTCCATTTAGGGCAGGTTCCAATGTCCGCTCTGGGTCGAAAGCGGACATGCTATTTGACTCGCTCAATGTACAGAACTTGGCCTGGATGATGCTCCTTGACGGTCTCGACGGCCTCGTCAACGGCAGACTCGTCCAGGGGGTCAATCCAATGCACGAAATCCGTTAGATCGAAGCCCTCGGCGCGGAGCCTCTGGATAGCCGACTCATCCATGAGGCCCCGATTTATCCAGATCGCGGCCTTACCTCCTCGAGCAAGATCAAGCATCTCGACAAAGCCATTCTTCGTAAGTGCAAAGAGAACCACGTGCGCCTCCGCGTTTTTTGTCTCCGCCACTTCCGGCCGGCTCAGCGCTTCCCGAGCATGCTGATACCCAGTAGCACGAAGCCAACGACCGCCATCACGACGTAAAGAATCGAGCGGATCTGAGCGAGACGGTGCAGATTCTTGGATTGCAATGGAAACAAGTTCCCTCTCCCCTTTAAGGCAACGTTCTCAATCTAGATGATGTCCGCTTTGGGTCGAAAGCGGACCTCAGTTCAGAGCCGTTTGTGGGCGCCGGGACACTTTATGCTTTATTTCAAGCATAAAGTGTCCAAAACGGACAACTTATACTTTAGAGAACAAATCAACATCCGCGTTTACTAGGTGGTGGCCCACCATCTTTCACATATTAACTATAAGTCATTGATATAACGTGATACTCATGTTGCTTCCCATGACTGTTACTCACTAACTTACTCACTTTTTAGGATCCGCTCCTTAGACCGCTCAAGGGCCAGTCCGTAGGCTCTGGCCAGGTTGAGAGCATCAATTCAGGCACGGCCTGTATACGGCACCGATTTGGAGCAGTGCTTAGGCTAAGTGAGCCTTCGAGTGACTAGGCATTTGGCCTGATCGCCCACCTGCGGCGATATTAATGCCAAGGTTCCACACGCGAACGTCGGGAATGAAATTTCAGCATGAAGAATAACGAGGAAGCATTCGCATTGGACGGCATCGACGTTAAACGCGATAGTTCTCCAAAGACTCACTTCTTCTACGAGTACGAGGGCGAACGTCCGGTCGACCCTTCGGTACTCGTAGAAAACGGAATTGTGCTTTGGCAAGAGCGCGCGCTTGCAAGCGAGGTAAGCGACATCAGTCACCTCTGGAAATTCGCCAGCACCTTGCTTGACGCAACCCAGGAAACAGCCACCCATTCCCGAGTCGAATGGCTTCGCTACAAGATCACAATGGATAGCATCGCTCCTAAGAAATGGGATCCCTCGCGACCCTACCCTTACAAAGGCATGCTGATATCCGCCATCTATCTGCAGGAAGCTAGAAGACTTTGCAGCGAGGGGGCCACGGACAGGGTTTGGCACATCATCGCCATTGCCTACTACAACCTTGGCATGAACACATTGCTGTCCAAGTCCGAGCTCAACGCCAAAGCTGCTGCTCTGCGACATGCAAGGGACTCCGAATTCACGAGAGCCATGGTCTTGGGTGCACTTAAGATCCTCGATGGCGATGCTTCGATCGATAGCATCAATAAAGCCAAAGATGCTGTCATCGGGCTATTCGAGAACAAGAAATACAGAAAGGCTCGGGAGGAGCTTAGGAAAATTTATTCGCTTGGCCCCGAAGGGACGAGGCACAACAAGGCCAATAACGAACTAACACGACTACGGAACACCCTTGACGACTGGGCACACCCAAAGGGGCCGTATCCGGAGATGGCTGAGGCGTTCGCCCGATTCAGTCAGAGGAAGCGTAAGAACCTTAACGAAACGGGTGTTAGCGGCAAATCCTCGGACGAGGTCATCGAGGTGGTGCTCTCAGACGTCCATACACGAATCATCAATCTCCTGGAGAGTGGCTATTCGCTCACAATAACAATTTCACCGAACGGAGAAGACTAAAGACGCTATCGATACAAGTCCTGGGGCGCCCGCTGATTAGTTTTTTTGAGGACGGCACATGCTGAATCAGTTCAAAAACTATCCCTTGCACCATGGTGCCGAGACCCGCTCCATTTTCCCTGAGTTCAATCAAAGCTATTTACTGCCACAGTAGACCCGTCTGCATGTAGACCCAAGTGACCAGGGATTCGGACCACAACAGACTCCTCTGCACCGCGATGCACTCCGCAACGCGGCCGACAATTGAGGATCTTATGATTCACGCCGACATCCCCCTTGCTCGCCACAAGCGTCGCAATGCCATCCTTCTGGCCGACGGGAAGGAAATCCACCCAACTCGCGGCCCCTTGCTTCAGTGTCCTGATCAGTCGATCGGCGAAACTACTCTGCGCCATCTACCCTCGGCCACCACCAGCCCTTTTGCTTTCTTGCCCAATAAGCACGCCCTCCGGGCGAAGGTAGCTATGCAGGTGATTGGCGTCGGACGTAGCAAGTTCTATCTGCTAGCGAAAACCGACCCGACGTTCCCCCGTTCGTTTCGACTCAGCGACTCTGCGAGCGCAGCCACTGTTTGGTGGGCACATGAACTCCAGGCCTGGCTCGAAGCCCGTGCCGCTAAGTCGCGCAAGAACTAACGGGGGATAGATCATGCAATCCAATACCGGTGCCGCGGTGATGGGCAAAACCAAGCCCACCCCTCTGAACAAGTTCAAGCGCGGGCTCGAAGCTGCCATTGCCAATATGAGCCATAAGGTCGAATCGATATTCGCCGAGGCCTACAAGGACGTCGAGTACGCCATCGTTCTCGATGTGCCTCAGAAAACCATCATCGAGCAGCTTAATGGAGCTTATGGCCTGAAGCTCCATCCCAAGCGCTTCCGCGAACTATTGCAATGTGAGCGCGACCGTCGCAGCAAGACGGGTGAAGTGATCACCTGCAAAACCTGTGGGCACTCGCTGAACGCCAAAACGTCGTTGAACCTGGTCGATACGTCGGGTGAGAACTCGCACGGCGACGAAAAGGGTGCCACCGAATGAACCTGTTCGCTCAGCCCTACCCCCTGGACGCCCTCCCATCCTTCGTCCGCGATGCCGCGTGGGAGGTGAAGCAATTCGTCCAATGCACCGAGGCGCAAGCAGGAATGGCCTTTGTGGCCGGCATGGCCATCCCGTGCCAGAGCCTGGCAGATCTCAAGGATCCCCTCAGTGGTAAACGTCGCGCGATCAGCGTAAACCAGATGCACATGTCTGAATCCGGTGACCGCACAACCACTACCGACTCGCTGGTCCTCTCATCGATTTTTCAGCACGACGCCGCAGCCACCTCGGCCTATGCGGATAAGCTCAAGGAGCATCGCGCGCGCCGTACCGTGTGGGCATCCATTGAAAAGGGCCTGAATCGACGTCTGGTCAAACTCAAAGCAGACGGCAAGGACACGGATGCCATTGAAGTCCAGCTTGCCGAACATGGCCGGCAGGAACCGTCGCCTCCGCGTCTGCGTCGCTTCATCCGCCAAGACATCACGGCGCGATCCATCATGGATGCATTATCCGGAAGCAATGAGTCGCTGGCCTTCGTCACGGACGAAGGCCAGACCCTCTTCGATGGCGATCTGATGCGCCACATTGGCAAGCTCAACAGCTTCTGGGACGGCCCGCCATCGTTAACGCTGGATCGTGCCGACGGTGAGAGCGTCATCGCCCACGACGCGCGCGTCTCCATGTACTTCAAGGCACACGAGGTGGCCTTCCGGAAGTACGCAAAGAAACATGGCAACATGGCACACGGGACAGGACTGTGGGCTAGGTTTCTAGTTGCCAAGCCCGAGTCTCTCAAAGGGCGACGCTGGGTATCCAACCTGGAATTCAAACCTGTGGCGCTCTCGCTCTTTCATGCCCGCATGACGGAGCTTATGTCGACCTATGACGAGAGGGTCTCGACTGGTCCGTTTGAGCGCGAAGTAATCGAATTTTCCGATGAAGCGAGGAGCGCATGGATCCTGATGGCACAGCAGGTCGAGAACGACCAACAGCCGGGGTGCTGGCTTCACCACGTTAGTGACCATGCTTCGAAGTTCATGGAGAACGTGGGCCGTATGGCCGCGATATTCCATTACTTCAGCAAGCAGGAGGGAAAGATTTCGTCCGAAACCTTGCACAACGCTCAACGGGTCGTCTATTGGCACCTCCTAGAGCACGTTCGCCTGTTCTCACCGCAAGGGGCGTTGAGCGAGATACATGCAGCCGCCAGGGATTTGATCGATTTTCTACGTCCAAGCTGGAAGGGGTGGGGAATTCCTTCCATGGTTTCACGCTCAGAAATTCTCCGACGCGGCCCGGCATCGGTTCGAAATGCAGCTCGGCTCAATGCCGTGCTCCAAATGCTCTGCGATGAACAGGCGATCGCTCCGTTTCGAGAGCCAACGGAGCGGCAGAAGGAATACGTCGTTCTGCAAGACATGTTTTTTGGGCGACTTGCTGCCTAATCCAACTGACCCATCCAGCTCCGCGAGGAGCTGGCTTTTTTGCTACCAAACTGGAACGCGCCCTAACCTTCGCCGCCTTATAAAAGCACGCGATAGTGCCGCATGTCCGCGTCAGTGGACTTAAGAATTCTATATTCCATACCGCTCGCCACCGCTATCTGCTGAGCAAACTCTTTCTTGGCCTGCACCACAGCATCCTCAATCTGGTTGTCGGCCTTCACTTCGACGATGACGTATTTGAGGCTTCCGTCCAGCTCTTCGCGCTGAAAGATGAAGTCAGGGTAGTAGCTGCGCACCATATGCGATTCGGGGTCTATGTACTGGATGAAGAAGTCGGACTGGCCGTGTGTCAGCATCCCGGTGAAGTAGATCTTCTTCACCCGCTGCTCGCGTAGAAGATCCCAGAACAGCCAGTTCTCCGAGCCGGAGTCGAAGCAGTAGGTGTCGAGGTGGAAGCTCTTGGCGCGCTCCTCGTCTTTGATCTGCCTGTCGTGCATGCGCACGATCTTGTCCTTCGCCGCCGATACCTCGTAGTAGCCGTTCGGTGGCATCTTGATCAGATCGACTTCGTACTCGTCCTTCTTCTCGTACTCGTCGAGGTCAAACAGCAAGCGAAACAGGCGCGGGATGATCTCGTCGTAGAGAAGCTCGTTGAACTCGTTGGTGATAGCCGCCAGCTCGTCGGTGCCTTCTTTCGTCGCGTCGAGCAGCGCCTCGATTTCCAGCGGGCTCCGATTGAGATAGCGGGACACCTCGGCCACCAGTGTCATGGGCGAAAAGGTGTGCTTTTCTCGGCGGGCGGTGAGGTCGAAGGTGCGGCTACCGGAGGCGCGCGCCGCGTCAGCGGCGGTCAGGCCGTCTTGCTGCGTTTCGATCAGGCGGTATTTTTCGACCAGCTCGTTCCATTTCTCCCGGACGGATCGTTCGGGCATCAGTTCCTGCCCTTGAGGCGGTTGTTTCTCGCGCATTTGATAGAGCTTGCGCACGCGCACCAGCTTGATCTTGACTGGCGGTTCCACCACCCGGACTTTCACGCGCTCCTTGTCCTTGCCGGTTTTCTGGAGCTCATCGGCACTGATGCGGAAGTTCTGCTGCAGCTCGTCGTTCAGCGTGTTGAGGTTGTCACCTGAAAGAAAGACGTGGCCAGTGTGCTGCGCCTCGCCGATGGCGCGCAGGCAGCGCATGGTGGCCTGCAGCACGAACACCTTGGACTTGGGTTCGCGGAACAGGCCCACGCCGAACAGCGAGCGGCAGTTCCAGCCTTCGCGCCCCTTGTTGACTAGCAGGATGAACTGCTTCTCCGAGCCTTCTGTGTCCAGCCGGTTGAACTCTCGAATATCGTCGTTGGTGGTGAGCTTGTCGTCACCCACATTGACAAGAATGCGCGAGATCGGGATGCCGAGCTTGAGCAGCGTGCGTTCGACAGCTGGTCGCAGTTCGCCGGTCAGCTCATCGATGGTGGCCGCAAAGAACGCCAGCTTCGGGGAAAGCCCTTCGGGTCGCAGTCCGTCCGTTTCTTTCAGGAAGTTCTCGATGGCGATGTCGACAAACTCGTCGGTTCGTGTGTTGGCGTAGCCGTGCAGCGTCACCTTCTTGAGGAAGCCTTTGTCGATGGCCTCCTTCAGGCCGTAGGCGTAGACCACCTCGGGCAACACCTCTCGCCCCACGTAGGGCGTGCCGGTGTAGTTGTAGCAGGCCACTACGCGCGTGCCCGCAGCGCTCAGGCTGGCTGCGAGGATGTCGATGGTGGTGCGCAGGCTGGTATCTGTTTCCTTCGCGCCCACGCCCATGTCCTTGGCCAACGCCTTGCCGAAGGCGTGGTGGGCCTCGTCCACGTAGATGCCGAGCTGTTCCAATCGGCGCAGCTTCTCGAAGCGCTGGTTGGTTGTGAGCTCGCCTTCGTCCTCGGGCTGGTCGAAGTTGTAGAGATCGGCGGCATCGGCATAGACGCCGTTGGCGGCTAGGGTTTGGCCGGTCGCGCCGAACAGCTTGGCGGCAGGTGTCTTGTCCTTGTGCTGGCGCTTGAGAATGATCTTTTGCGTGTTGGAGACGATGATGTTGAAGCGTGAACGATCCAGCGTATCCAGAGAGGTGCCAGCTTCTTCGAGGTAGTGAAAGCGAAGATGGGCTGTCAGGAAGTTGACATACTCCGGCGGCACTACGCGGGTCAGGTCGAAGGATTCGATCTCCTTGAGCGACTGCAGCACCGTTTTATCCGGCGCAAACACCAGGGCGTTGTGGCAGTAATGCGCGTCTTTCGGAAACTTGTTGGCCAGCAGGAACTCGTAGAAGATGCAGGTGGCCATCAGGATGGTTTTACCGGTACCCATCGTCAGCGCAAAGATGTAGTTCGGATAGATGCGCGAGTTCTTGCGCATCTTCTCGAACAGCACCTTGTACGAGTTCAGCTCCAGCTCGTCGGACTCTCCGAACTGGAACATCTCCTGCCCGGCGGTGCCTAGGAACGAGCCGAACTTGCGGCCCTCGAACTTGCCGCTGCGCTCGTACCATGCCTTGAAGATTTCCTCGACCTTGGCGTTGCCGAGGAACTCTTTCAGGAATACGTAGGTTTCCAGTGCCTCGAACTGCGGCTGACGCAGGAAGGCCTTGGGATTCTTGTCCGGGTTGTTGAAGTCGAGGTATTTGCGCGTCAGCTCGCGGTAGCTCTGACGCAGCTTGCCCCGGTTGTCCTGGTGGAACCGCCACAGAAAGCGGAAGAAGGCGAAGTCCAGCGACGCGCTAGCGCTGCTGGCCACCTCTCCGCTGGCCTTTGTGGCTGCGCGCTTAGTCGCCATGGCTCACGCTCCCTTCCCAGGATTCCGAGAGCAGATCGGTGATCTTCACGCGGATCGTGCCGGCATCTGCGGGCACCTCGTACGCGCCCTTGACCAGATCGTTCTTGCCAGGGATGTCTACCACCGCCGGTTGCAGCACCGCGCCGTCGTAGTTCCAATCGATCAGCACCGATTCGACCAGCTCCTTCCAATCCTCGACCGCTTCCTTCTGAAGCGAGAGCTTTTGCAGCAGGTTCATCGGGTAGAACTTCTCGATGCGCAGCTCCCCCTTCTTGAGGGCGAGCTTGGCCTGCGAGTCGCGCTTAAATTCCAGATCGGCTTTGTCGCGCAGGATGTCCACCACTTCCACATCGATCTTGAATTGCGGGTTCGCCATTTGCAGTCGCGCGGCCAAGTCCGGCTCGTGGCCCATGCAGACGAGGGTGATCTTCTCGACCGGGCGATTCGGGCTTTCGTTCTGCTTGCGCTCCCACGCCTTGTAGTCGAAGCCCGCGATCAGCTCGTTCAGATCGGCACGCGTGGCGATGCGGTTGACGGGCATGATCTTGACCATGCGACCGTCCTTCTCGCCGTCGAACACAGTGCTGAATTCCAGCCTCTGAACTTCCAGAGCCTCGATCAACAGCTCCTTAGCTTGGACAGGGTTCCGGAATACGTCGTAGTGATTGACGTTGTACACCTCGAATCCAGAGAACGCTTCGTTGCCACCTTCGAGGCACGCTTGCCGGAGCTCATCAAAGTCTTGTACTAGGCGCTTCGTGGTCGTTTGGACCGCACCCAAGTTTATGTCGGCACCAATAAACTTTCGACCGGACTTCATTGCAGCTGCTTGAGTGGTCCCAGAACCCATGAAGCAGTCGAACACAATGTCGCCGCGGTTCGATGAGACGTCAATGATCCTCCGTAGAAGCTCCTCAGGCTTCTGCGTCGGGTACCCTAGTCGCTCGTTGCCAACTGGGTTGATCCGGTTAATGTCGTCCCAGATATTCTGCAATGGAACACCCGGCATCTCATCAAGGTACCGCTTGAATTGAGGAACACGCCCAGGAGCGGTTTGAATTACACGCCCAGCTTCAATAAGCCTCGCCATCTTTTCCTTGCTGTAGCGCCAAAACCGCGACACACCCATTACTTCGTAATAGGGATTTCCTTTCGCTGCTCCGCCTGGAGCCTGGAGATTGTCTAACCAATATCGACGCCCACTCTCGTCCCTGTAACGATAATATTTGTCGATGTACTCCTGCGAGTACGGTACGTATTGCGTGTTGAACGTGTAATCGCCGGTCTTCGAGTACACATGAATGACGTCACTGATGTCGCCATAAGCCAGCCTGCCCTGCTTCGAATCGCTATGGGCAGTGGATCGCTTCCAGGTAATCGTGGTCAGGCAATTCTCGGCTCCGAAGATCTCATCCAACATGCACTTCAGGTGATGGCCCCGACGATGGTCGCAGTGTAGATAGATCGTTCCTTTGACCGTCAGAAGTTCGCGCAGAAGGACCAACCGCTCGTACATGAACTGCAAGTATTCATCGTTGTTCCAAATGTCGCCATATTGTTTTTCTTCAAAGCCAGCATAGCCCGCTGAAGCCGAGGCTCCCTTCAAAACCACTTTCCTTCGGTAATCTGCACCCGAATCAAATGGTGGATCGATGTAGATAAGATCGATCTTGCCTCTGAATTGCTTCAGCAAGTGGCTCATTACCTGAAGATTGTCACCCCAGAAAATCTTGTTGCGCCAGCCATCCACTTCCTCGCCGTGGACTTCCTTCAACTGCGCGGGGTAATACTGCGTCGAGGTGAACGGGCGCTTGCCGCGCCAGTTGAGCATCGGATAGCCCTTGATAGGCTCGAACTCGTACTTTTCGACATTGGTGGTACCTCCATCCGGCGTGGCCAGTTGGAGATTCTCCTGCGCAGGGGTGGTTTTGCTCATTTGTCGTTGTTCCTGAATTTCCAATTCTTGTTATCGCAGTAGGCGCGCATGTCGCAGCTTTGGCAAAGCTTGGCCGGACGCGAGGCGATGCCGTAGTCCTGCCGCTTGATGCGCGCCACAATGTCGTCGAAGCGCGCGATGGTCTTGCCGATGGCACGATCATCCTTGGTGAAGGAGACGTAGGGATTCCCGCCATCCTCTCCGGTGTAGTACAGGTGCATGCGGCTTACCTTCTGGCCGGTACGCTCCTCTACCAGATGGGCGTACACCTCCAACTGGTGCTGGTACTGGCGCAGGCGATCCCGATCCTTCTCCATATCGGGCTTCTTCTCCGATTTGAAGTCGATGATCTCGACCGTGTCGTGCTCGCCCCGGATCAGGTCGACGCTGCCCTTCAGGATGTACTGGTCCTTGATGAGCGAGATCTCGACCTCGGCCTCTTTGATGCGGTCCCAGTGGCCGTTCTCGCGTTCGTAGTAGCGCAGCACGTGCAGTAGCGCCGCCTGCTGGGAGGAAGGCGCGAGGTAGACGCGCTCCTTCTTCGAGAGCATGGCGTAGTTGGTTGAAAACCACCCCTCGATGGCCCCACGACTGAGAGTAGCCTCCTCTCCGCGCAGCACCGTCTTGTGGATGTCCTCAATGGTTTGATGAACCAACGTACCGAACAGCATCGGGCTCTCGCGGATGGCTGCGAACTCCAGCTCCTTGAAGAAGCGGTACTGTTCCGCGCAGTTTTCGTACACCGTGATGTCCGAGGTGAACGAGTACTCGCGCTTGAGGTTGATCTGCTTCACCGGCTCGAAGGTGAGCGCCGAAAGGTCGATGTCGCGCCAGTTCGGTAGCTCGTAGAACATCCTTTCGAAATACCTGGAAGGCGACTTGCCCAGGCCTCGCCCTTGCCGCTCCTGCGCGGCCAGCACCAGCAAATTCTGCGCACGCGAAAACGCGGTGTAGAACAGCCGCCAGAAGTCGAAGTTCTTGATGTGGTCGAGCGGTTCGAAGCGTTCCTTCGAGAGGTAGCCTCCGTCCTCCAGCAGCACATCAAGCGCGCTGTACTGCTTGCGTGGCACAGCCTCCAGCGAACCACATACCACGACCGGAAACTCCAGCCCCTTGGACTGGTGGATGGTCAGGAACGAGACGCAGCCCTTGGGTGCGTATTCGGCTTCGTCCTCGTATTCGCCGATGCCGCCATCCTGCAGGAAGCGCAGGAACTGGTTGAGCAGGTCACGCAGATTTTTTTCCAACCACTCGGGGTTGAGCACGCTGACAAAGTGTAGGTACTCGAACTTGGTGAGCAACTTGGAGAAGGTGCCTAAATTGCGGGCGGCACGCCCCTTGTCCACGCCTTGCACGGCATCCTCGGTGAGGAACCGCGAGAACAGTGGAAACTGCAGCAGCTGGTAGAACAGGCCCGAAAAGGCGTAGTCAGTGTTCTGCGTGAGCACGGCGTGGCGCTTGGCCAGGGGACGCGCCCAGTCAAGAAGTGGCTTGTTTTCCAGCTTGCGCAGCTCGTCCGTGAAGGGTTTGAAGCATAGCTGGTCGTAGTAGTCCCAGATGGGCAGCGAGACGCCTTCGGCCCACGCCCGCACCTTCGGAAACTGCGGGAACAGGAAGATCAGCGCACCGATCATCAGGCGGATTTCTTCACGCTCGAAGAACATGTTCGAGCGGGGCGAGAACACGGGTACGCTCTGCGCTTCGAGAAAGCGTGCCAGCGCCACCACCTTGTCGTTTTTTACCGAGCGGAACAGGAAGGCAACCTGATTCCAGTCTGCAAGCTGGCCGGAGCTCTTCAGGCCATTCAGGAAAGCCAGCACCTCCGCGTGCCAGTTGGTGGTGTCGCCGTTGTCGTCACTGGCGGCCAGCCGCACCGCCGTGGGCAGTTCGGGGAAGTCGTCCTCGCGCGGGACGATCTGTTTGGCGAAGCGAAAGACGCGTGTACCGTCGTCCCACGACTGTTCGCGCATCCAATCGTTGTAGAAGCGGATGATGTCCGGGTGGGAACGGTAGTTGACGGTCAGCTTGACCTGCTTGCACTGGCCGTCATCGAACAGCGCAGGGAACTCCAGAATGTTGCGGATAGTGGCCCCGCGAAAGCGGTACAAGCCCTGGTCGTCGTCGCCCACCACACACAGATTGCGGCGCTCGCCCGCCAGCAGCAGAAGGATGCGCTCCTGAATTGTGTTGGTGTCCTGGTACTCGTCCACCATCAGGTGGGTGAGCTTGTCGCGCAGTTGTGCCAGCACCTCGGGGCGTTTCTCTATCAGTTGCAGCGCCTCGTACTGGATGCCGGAGAAGTCCAGCGAGTTGTGCTCGTTGAGCAGCTCCTGGTACTTGGCAAAGCAGGTGGCGAGCGCGCGGATTTCTGGCTCGGGGGCGGCTGCCAGCGTGGTGGCATCGAGCGCTTCCTCGCCAACCTTGTTGAGCCACTTGAGCAGATTCTCCGACTGCGCCCAGCGGCCCATCTGGTCATCACCCATGACGAGCTGGGCGTCGGGCAGCTCGCGGAAGTCCTTGATGTGCTGGTAGAGGAAATACTGCTGATCGAACTGGTCGAACAGCGTGAAGCTGCGCTTGAGCCGGGTGAATTCTCGGTAATCCTCCAGCAGCCGCAGGCATATCGAGTGGAAGGTGCCGAGGTACATCTCGTTCAGGTTGAACTGGATATTCAGCTCGGCCAGCCGATTGGAAATGCGAGTGGTCAACTCGCGCGCGGCTTTGTCGGTGAAGGTGACGACCAGCAGCGACTCGGGCGCGACACCCTTGTGGGTGATGAGATAGACAATGCGCTCGACCAGGGTGAAGGTCTTGCCCGACCCCGGCCCGGCGATGATAAGCACCGGCCCATCTGTGGTCCGGATGGCTTCGAGCTGCTGTGGGTTGGCCTTGGACTGGAGCTGAGCGACACCATCCATCATTCGGCGAAACCCTGGCTAATAGCCTGAAATTTGTCCGTTTTCTCGTACATCTAGCCACCCCCAAATCTGCGGAAGCTTCACCGTCCCTAAGAGCCGTAATCTTCGCACGGGATAGCACGATTGAGGACTGTTGGGCTAAGTTGCCTCGCGGCCGCCCACCCTCCCTGAGACGGCCATTGACAGTCACTGGATGGCAGGGGGGAACGGCCTCAGGGGACAGTAGTGGCGTCAAATTACAAGGAAATCAGTGCCGAGCACTTGACTCGATATGGCACTGACGTTGGCCGATACGGCGAACCACTGCTAGTTGAGCGATACGATGACCGGACCCACTTCATTTACGAGCTTCTTCAGAACGCAGAAGACGCTCTGAAGCGCAGGGGAGAACAATGGAAGGGCTCCCGCCAGGTTAGATTCGAGCTAGCGAATGACAAGCTCGTTGTATCCCACAACGGCCACCCGTTCACCGAAGCTGATGTTAGGAGCATATGCTCGATCGCTATGAGCACCAAGGGCGACGAAGCAATTGGCAAGTTCGGGATTGGGTTCAAGTCGGTGTACACGTTTACCGACCAACCGGAGATCCACTCCGGCGGTGAGGACTTTTCAATCTCCGACTACGTCCACCCGCGAGCACTCCCGAACCTCGCACGAGCGCCAGACGAAACTAAGATCGTCCTTCCACTCAATGTTAAAGCGAGCACGGCCGAAGCAGAGATAACCAAGGGCCTTAAGACTCTGGGCCCAAGCGCACTGCTCTTTCTCCGACATGTTGAAGAAATATCTTGGAGCATCCAAGGAGGAGAGTCGGGCTTGTATCTACGCAACAAGCCGATATGCCTTGGGAAAAACGTCGGCCGAATCACGGTAATCGGCCAATCATCTAACGGCGAAGAGGTTGACCAAGACTGGCTGGTATTCCACAAGGACGTGGAGAAAGGCCGAGTGGAGATCGCCTTTTCCCTACTGAAAGACAAGGACATTCCGAATAAGTGGAATGTGCAACCATTGGCATCCTCACCACTGGTGGTCTTCTTTCCAACCATCTATCAAACCAATCTCGGCTTTCTCGTGCAGGGACCTTACCTGACAACGCCGAGTCGAGACAACATAACGCGCGGAGAACTGTGGAACCATCGCTTAGTGGACGTCACGGCAACCCTTTTGGTTGAAGCGATGCGATGGCTGCGAGACAACGCAATGCTGGACACATCTGCGTTACGCTGCCTGCCAATCGACCGGGAAAAATTTACGGAAGGATCGCTGTTTTCTCCACTCTTCGATGCTGTACGAGAAGCACTCGCTCACGAGGAAATGCTCCCGCGCTTCGACGGCGGCTATGTTGCCGCGCCGCATGCGAAGCTCGCTAGAACCCAAGAGCTCCGAGAGCTATTCAATTCAGAACAGATTGCCTCTCTATACGACTCCGAGCTCTCAGGCTGGCTTTCGGGAGACATTACCCAAGATCGCGCACCCGAGATTCGCCAGTACGTCATGCGGGAACTTGGCATTACAGAAGTCACTCCTGCGACACTAATACCCCGGCTCAACCAACAGTTCCTTGAGGAGCAATCAGATGGCTGGATTGTGCGCCTTTATGAGTTCCTGAGCGGACAGGAAGCGGCGCTGCGGCGCCGCCTCGACACGGTGGCACTCGTCCGGCTCGAAGATGGTTCTCACGTGGTCGCAAAAGAGAACGGCAGGCCCAACGCCTTTCTTCCGAGCTCGACAGAAACAGAATTCCCCAAGGTACGTCGCGAGGTTTGCTCGACAGATGACTCTCGACAGTTTCTCTTGTCTCTCGGTATTACCGAACCAGATCCGGTCGACGATGTCATATGGAATGTTTTGCCGAGATACCAAAAGAGCACAATCCAGGTGAGCGAAGCCACCTACGCAGCCGACATCGAGCGCATCCGAACGGCCTTTAGCACCGACTCAAAGACACAACGTGACAAGTTGCTATCTGCGCTGCGCGAGACACCCTTCGTGATGGTTGTCGATACCGGCGATGGGAAGCGCTACATTGCCAAGCCAGGCAGCATTTATATCGCCACGGATCGCTTGAAACAGTTGTTTGCCGGCGTTCCCCGCGTTCTCATTGTCAATGACGAATACGACTGCTTGCGCGGCGAAAATTTACGCGAGCTACTAGAGGCTTGTGGCTCTTTGCGATATCCGCGCCCCATAGAGGCTCCCAACGCGCTAACAAGCGATGAACGTCTTGAGCTTCGGCAAAGAACTGGCCATGCGGAGACATCCGGATATAGCGACAAAATTGTCGATTGGTTACTTCAGGGCTTCGATGCTCTCCTCGCGATTCTGCAGGATCTGACACCCGCACAGCGCATCGAGCGTGCTCGCCTAATATGGGAGAGCTTGGGCGATCTCGAAGATCGACGCGGACGCGGCATATTCGACGGATCGTACAGTTGGTCGCATTATGGAGAGCGGAAGACACCGCCCTTCCCTGCAGCCTTCTTGCGTCGCCTCAATGAAGTGTCTTGGGTGCCTGACGTAAATGGCGAACTCCTACCAGCTGGCCTGGTGGTGTTCGATGAGCTCGGATGGAAACAAAATCCCTTCCTACAATCTAAGATAGCGTTCAAACCGCCAATCATTGATCAACTGGCCCGAGAGGCTGGCATTGACCCTGCCGCACTCGACCTACTAAGGAAGCTCGGGATTACTAGCGTCGCAGATCTGACATCCCGACTAGGTATTGCAGATCAGCCATCCGAGCCAGAGCCCGAAACCGAAACCGAAACCGATACAGAGTCAAACGCCAGCGGATCAGTTGGCGGTAGTGTCTATGACGAGGCAGGAGACCTCTACGGGGACGATATGCCCGACATCCCGGCTGGCACACCAGATCCGGACGGTGGCGACACCACGTTGACTGGGTCGGATCGCGGAGGTCAAAGCCGTGCCGGCACGGGCGGCGCACCAGGCAACGGCGGTCAGGGAAACGGAGGCCCCCATAGCAGTACGGGCAGCCACTCCAAAAATAGCGGGAATGGCAATGGGCCAAGTAGCAACCATCACGGGAAACGGTCGCCCGGACAGGCCGGAGGGAGACCGTTCGTCTCCTATGTGGGCACGCACCCGAATGTAGAGGCATCCGACCCTGATGGGCTCGACCAAGCAGAGCGGATGCACATTGAAGCGAGCGCCATTGAATTGATCGTCAGCGACGAACCATCGCTACATCGCACGCCTGACGGCAACCCTGGCTTTGACCTTTACGAACCTGGAGAAGATGGTGAGCCGGTTCGCTGGGTGGAAGTCAAAGCCATGTCAGGGAGTTTGGACGATCGGCCCGTGGGAATATCTCACACCCAATTCGAATACGCACAGCGGTACGGCAATGCTTACTGGCTATACGTCGTGGAGAACGCCAATGACTCGAAGAACGCACGGATCCTCAGGATTCAGGATCCCGTCTCCCACGCCAAGACATTTACCTTTGATCATGGATGGCGAGAGATCGCGATCTGAGCCCGGCAGTCTAGGCTTTCATATTTGCGTCAGCGCACCATGCCAGTAATTCTTTACACATCGTGACCTAACTCTATGGAGCTGCACACAGTCGAGAGGATGACTTGGTAAGTACTCGATAGGTTGCGATAAATGGCTAGGTATATAGGGGGCGTAGCCGACGCGCACTTACCGTTTCTCTCCAGCCACACCTTACGTGAACTGCAACAGCTATTCCGAGCCAGCGAGGGCAACGTCGCTGGCTTTTTTATTGACCTAGAGAAAGGGTAGTAAGCATATGGCCAGCTTTCATTTTGAAATCAAGAGCGGCAGGCGCGGAACAGCCAATGATCACGGCGCGTACATTTGGCGAAGTGGCTTCCATGCCCGCCGTGGAGACCTAGTTGCCTCCGGTTACGGGAACATGCCCTTTTGGGCTACACATGACCCAAGCATCTATTGGAAGTGCGCAGACATGGAGGAGCGCGTGAATGGTGCAGCCTATCGGGAATATGTGATCGCACTGCCTAATGAGCTGAAACTCGAACAGAACATGGATGTCGTTAAATGCCTGATCGAATCACTCGTCGGCGAGAAGCCGTTCCAGTTCGCGATTCATGCACCTATCTCGTCACTGGAGGGCCAGAGGAACCTTCACATGCACTTGATGTACTCCGACCGGGTACCTGATGGTATCGACCGGCCCGCTGTACAGATGTTCAAGCGCTACAACCCCACCCATCCCGAGCGCGGCGGCTGCAAGAAGGACAGCGGAGGCAAGACGGCAGTTCAGCTCCGGGACGAGGTGATCACCAAACGCAAAGCCACCGCAGAGATCCTCAACGTCGCCCTGCAGAAGCACGGGCACGATGTCCGAGTGGATCATCGCAGCCTGAAAGACCAAGGGAAGGACAAGAAGCCCGAGCGCCATCTCGGACCGTCCCGCATCCGTGGCATGTCCTCGACCGATAAGGAGCTATACGTTGCCACGCGACATGCCGGCATTTGAAGACCTCCCGGCAAAGCGGCGCGTGCACGGCACAGATACGCCTACTGTATTCGTATCATCGACAGAGCTGAGAATCATCGCCCACAGTACCGATAGTCTATGGCCACCTTGCCCGCACAGGCACTCGGAATCTTTGCAATTTTGCGAATAATTCGCAGATTCGCATGGATTCACTGCCTGGTCGGGGCAAAAAAAGAGGACTGGCGAAGGGAGGAGCACCGAAGTGCCCCTCCCCAACGTCATCGGTGCTCGCTACTCGCATCAGGTTCCGTTGCCAACGAACCTTCTTGGCTCTGCTCTGCTTCGCCACCATCGACACTCCGCCCATCAACTTGGCTGACAGCTGACGTCTCCGAGACGTTCGGGGATTTGTCGGTAGTCGTCTCGCCCCTGTCCTTTCTGGAAGCGGGGACGCACACCACCTTTACCCTCTCACGTTCCAGGAACTTACCCAGTCCAAAGAACGCAAAGCCATAAACCACTGCACCACCGATGTACTTGAACATCTCTGTTTCCTCGTCGTTGAATTCAGCCACCACCCAAACGAGCGATCTTCTCGTCAAGCTCTTCGCTCAGGCTGACAGGTGCTCCCGGCCCGCGCGCGCGTCTATCGACCTCCACCGTTGCGCCCTAGCACTCTTCCACGGTCGACGCTGCCTCCCAAATACATATCCAGTTCCATGGCATGTCTCCGTCAAGCCACAAGTTTCATCGCTTCGTCCCACGCACGTTGCTTGATCTGCGCACCTTGGCCGAACCACGCCGCATCTCGTCGGTGATCGTCGCTACGTGCGCGACGATGGTGATCGACGTACTCGGTGACGCTGTTGAGCAGACCCCATGCTGTGCGACGGCTGGATGCCATCTGTGCACCCCGGCCGCCACCTTCATATAGGGCACGGACACTGGACAGCGCCTGCTCATTTACTACGGCGAGCCTGTTTGTCGGATCGGTGTACGTGAACACGCGCCGCAGCAGCACTTCGGCCGAATCCGCATCGACAGCGCGTTCCGCCAACGCCTTCATTCGCCCCACAAAGCCGTCCCACGAGGACACGGTGATACCAAGCTGGCGCTTCACGGCATCCTGGTCGAATTGGCTGCGATGCGGCACCTTGATGGCGCCACTTGCGTTGCCCAATGCGATGGACAGCGTGTTGTTGCAAACCACCCGTATCGACGTGAACTGTGCCGTGGTCGCCAATGTGCCGTCGCAGGCGGTAGCCAGCAGCAGGTAGCCATCAACGCGGTCACGCCCCTTGAGCGTGGTGCTCTGGCCGGTCCTGGCGAGCGCCCAGAACTTGCGGCCTTCGCGAAGCACACCAGCCGTTTCTAGCTCGAAGCCGTTGTGAGCCGTCAGGTCACGGTAGAACTCCAGGATTTCACCGGGCTGCACCACCTGGAAGCGTCTGGACACTACGGCTAGTGGGGCCTTGGTGTCCGATCGGTACAACACCCTCTGTGCCGGGAAGGCACTGATGACGCCGACATGATTGCTGCCAGTGATATAGCGAACTTCGGATGCCTCGATGGACCAGTCCATGCCGGCATTTTTCTTCCATTCTTCAATAGGCTGATGTGGACTTAATTTGTTACCAAGGCCATGCCACGGACGTTCCCCGGTGTAGGCCATGGTTTGTACGAGGTGCATAGCAATCTCCATTTTTTGACCGGCACAAAAGCAAAGAGCCCGGCGCATGCCGGGCTCTTTGCTCTGCTTTTGGGGAAGGAAAACGATCTAGGCTTTCGAGAAGGACGTAATCAAAAATCTGGACGAATACCTGGGCAGGTAAATTCTGGCTCTAGCGACTTAACCCCATGCCAGTTTGTGTGTCGGGGCGAGATTCCGCACCAGTATTCGTGGCGTCGCTCTCTTCACCCGGTGCGTCGATGGAGATCACATGACCTTCTCCATTGACGGCATTCAGTCTGACTGTTCTGTTATGTGCGAAGTCCATCGCGACAATTTGTCCATTAAATTTGTCGTTGGCGAACGCGCCCTCGAAGATGACGTGACCACCGGCATCCAAAACCTTGATCGGCCCATCCCGCTGATCATCGATATAGCTAACAGTGGCTTTAGCGGCAGCTTTTTTGACGATACCAAGGATTTCCATGGCCTTGAACGATTCGACACCTAGGTTTTCTGCGTCGAGTAGTTCGAAGCTGGCGGATGGCCCAAATTCATTCCATATGCCGACTTTCTTGCCGTCGGCATACTGCCCCTCTTCAAACACCTCTCCAAGATCCGACGTGTGCTTGTAGGGGCCATCCTTCCGGCCGTTCTTCCAGGTCATATCTTCAGTGCTGGTCCGTTGGTGGCCGTTGGCATTGCCATTGATCCAGTTCAGGTCTGCCAAAAGCACTTTGCCAGAAGTCTCCCAGATCTTTTCGGAGCCATTTCTGTTGCCTTTCTTCCAATGTGTCTCGTGGATGAGCGTATCACCTGCATCATTGAAGACCTTTTCGACACCGTCGATCTTTCCTGAGGACCAGCTAGCGTCATAGATCAACTTGCCAGTGTCCGGACTCCAGCGGCGTTCGGCGCCATCTTTCATTTCTTTCGAATAGTTCGCCTCAGCGATCTTCTTGCCATCATTCGTCGAGCAGATCGTTTTACCATCGAGCACGCCCTTTTTGACTTCAATGTCACAGGTCCCTACTCGGAAGATGTTGACGGACATCGGGCTCTTGAGAACACGTCCGGTGAACGGTTCCGCGTCGCCATTTTTGTAAACAAGCCCATTGACAGTGTTCGTTTGACGGTAGTCGATTTCTCCGCCGCCGCAGCCGGCAAGGCCGAGCGCAACGCATATCCAGACGCAACTATGAATTCGCTTCATTTGATCCTCTGTCCTTTTAGGTTTCACGAGTAAATCGACATCGATTCCTGGGACTGTCACCGTCCGAGTGCGCTCGTCCATCTCAGAGTTGCTGTTACGCGCTGAATATATACTGGTACAGTATAGACTATTGCGGGCGAAGGGCTTGGGCGATGCTTGTAGGGGTTCAGTTACCTCTGCTATCAATTGTCCGAGTCCATCACCGCCATCTTCGCCAAGCGCTTGAAGGCTGCTCGCACCCTGCGTGGCCTCTCTCAACGCGCGCTGGGAGGGCTCGTGTCGGATAGCAAAAGCAACGGCAGCGTCTTGATCAACCGCTACGAGCAAGAGGTAAACCGCGCGGACATGGACACGGCGGCGGCGCTGGCCAAGGCGCTGAATGTACCGCTGGCGTATCTCTTCGCCGAAGAGGACGATCAGGCCGAGCTGCTCCTCACGTTTGCGCAACTCTCGAAGGCAGAGCGATCCAAGCTGCTGGCACAAGCCAAACAGATGGCCGATGGGCACCTGAAGAAAGAGCCGTAGCTGTGCCGCTTCTGGAGCCGGCGCCCTTCGACCCTGCGCGCCAGCCGCTCCCTCTTAACAAGATAACGCCCAAGCCCCAGACATGCCGGGACTTGGGCATCCAACCATCAGGGCAAGGTGCCTAGGGAACCCTGGGGCTACCGCATCCTGAGCACTGCCGGATACCAGCTAGCACGGCCACGGTAACGACGAGGACGCAATAGATCACGTCGAGCTTATTTCTCATCACAACAGGTCACCAAGGTTTGGGCGCATCAGAACGGAGCACCCACGCGCGAAGTCGGTCTCCCCCGACTTCACTGGGGTGTTATAGGTCTGAAATTCGATGGGATCGCGCCCCTTCAACAAGAGCCGTTGAGAACAAGAGCGCACTGTCGCATTATCGAAGTACAGGACGGAACAGGGAAATCCGCAATGCAGGTAGATATCGCTGGTCGAATCAAAAATTTACAGCTACCTGTCTCTCAACCGCTCATTCCGCTGTTCGAATGCCTGGTCAACTCCATTGACGCAATTGAGGATCGGGGAAACACCGACGGTCGTATTGACGTGTACTTCGAGCGCGATACCTCTCAGGTGTCTGCGCCGGGTATGGACGAAGCGTTTTTGGCACCCATTCGCGATATCACCGTCGTGGACAATGGCGCCGGCTTTCACGACAGCAATGTACGTGCATTTTTTCTCTCTGACTCAACCAAGAAGGCGAACCGAGGCAACAAAGGCATCGGTCGCTTTACCTGGCTAAAGGTTTTCTCGCGCGCTGACATCGATAGCACTTTTGAGATCGGTGGGGATTGGTCGAAGAGGACCTTTTCGTTTGTCCTCACCACCGATGGCGTTGAAGGAGATAAGGTCGGGGAAGCGGAGCGTCACGAATTCTGCACCTCAGTCAAGTTGAATGGACTTCGCGCCGAGTACGAAAAACACTTTCCCAAATCGCTGGAGACCATTGCGCACAAGGTGATTGATCATCTTCTCATTCACTTCGTGGGTGGAGCGTGCCCTCAAATTGTCTTGCACGACGCGGACGGCGAGTCGTTGGGCCTCAACCAGCTGTTTGCCGATGAAGCAAAGGAGCGCGCCCAAGACGTGAAGTTCTCTGTTAACGGGCAGGACTTCAAGGCGACAGTCCTACGCTACCAGTCCAGTGCAGCGAAGCATCACTTAGTCTCCTACTGCGCTAATAGACGCGAAGTTTTGGATTGGAAGGCGAGCAGGGAGATTCCAGACCTCTCCAGTAGGCTCACTGATGCCAACGGACAGCAGTTCGTTTTCCGAACCTATGTTTCTGGATCGTACTTAGATAACAAGGTCAGTCCAGAGCGGACGAACATCATGTTCTTGCAGGAGGCTGATCTCGACTTCCCCGAAGAGCTGACGCGCGATCAGTTGGATACGGCCGTTGCCGATGCGATACGACAGGTCGCTGAGCCCTTCATGGTCGCCCTGCGAAGGGAGAAGTGGAATGCTATTGAGACCTACATCCAGCAGGACGCTCCGCAATATCGAATTCAACTTCAACCCCAATACCAAAATCGGCTTGAACGAATTCCTCCGAACTTGACGAAAGATCAGCTCGACATCGAACTGTATAAGGTTCAGAAGGACATTGAGTTGGAGCATCGCCAGCGAGCCGCGAACATAAAGAAGGTGCCGCTACAATCTACAGTGGGATCACCCGAGTATTCCGCCCTCTATGACCAGTTTTTGGATGAAGAGAATGAACTTGGTAAGGCCGCGCTCGCCAAGTACGTAGTGCACCGCCGCACCATCCTGGAGATGCTTGAGAACGCGCTCAAGATTCAAGAGTCCGGCGTGTACGCTCGGGAAGACTTGGTACATAGCCTCATCTATCCGATGCGAGCGACCTCAGATGAGGTTGAGTTTTCACAGCAAAACCTTTGGGTTGTTGACGAAAGGCTCGCCTATCATTCGCACTTGGCTTCAGACCTTCCGATGACACGACTTAAGGCCGTAAACGCGTCGGGTGGGGATGAGCCCGATTTGGTCGTATTCAATACACCACGAGCGTTTTCAGAAACGAAGAGTCCCTACCAATCCGTAGTCATTGTGGAGTTCAAGCGCCCCGAGCGGAATGAGTACCCCAAAACCGACGAAAACCCAATCGAACAAGTCCTTCGCTATGTCCGAAAGATCAAGGATGGTCATGCAAAGGACAAGGACCTGCGCACCATAAACGTGGGCCAAGTGCCGTTCTACGCGTACATTTTGTGTAGCCTAACGCCCAAGATTCGGGCCATCGCTGACAACCATGACTTTGTGAAGACGCCCGACAACGAGGGGTACTTCAAATACCACCAGAGCCAAGGTTGCTATATCGAGATTGTTTCGTACGACAAGGTCTTGAACGATGCGAAGAAACGGAACCGTGCGTTCTTTGAGCTGCTTCAGATACCGATCCATTGAATAGGCGTCCGAAGAGACCCTTCACAGCAAGACTCTGATCTAAGAAGGCTGACGCCACGTGATCAAGAGTTGCGGCAGTACGATATTGCACCGACAAGCGGGCATACGACTGACCAGCGCCAAGCAAAGAGACTCTATGTCGACTGCCGTGCTAGAGAAAAGATTTTGGCTCCGACTCGAAGGCTGTCCAGATAGTCCGCCCATGCCTGCATCATCTTTCTACGTGCGGGCAAATGGGTCGTTCGATTGTAAGCACGACCATTCGCATCCTTAACGGCGTGCGCAAGCTGATGCTCGATGTGGTCTACGGGAAAGCCAAGCTCCTCGTCCAGCACCGTTCTGGCCATCGCACGAAAGCCGTGACCCGTCATGGTGTCACTATCAAACCCCATATAGCGCAGCGCGGCATTCACGGTGTTCTCGCTCATGGGACGGCGCACGCTACGTACGCCAGGAAATACGTACTTCCCTGACCCAGTCAGAGAATACAGATCGCGAAGAATCAACACAGCCTGGCTAGACAACGGAACCATGTGCGGCTGCTTCATTTTCATCTTCTCGGCTGGAATGTCCCAAACAGCCTTTTCTAGGTCAATCTCTGACCATTCGGCACACCGCAGTTCGCCGGGGCGCACAAAAACCAGCGACGCAAGCTTAAGCGCAGCGATTGTCACGGGTGATCCTTGGTAATTGTTGATGGCCCGCAGCAGTTCCCTAATCTTCGAAGGAAGAATGATGCTCGCAAAATGCTTCGTCTTCGGACGCTCCAAGGCACCGATTAGGTCGGCGGCGGGATTGCGCTCTGCCCGTCCAGTGGCAATGGCATAGCGGAAGATTTGCCCAGCCAATCCGCGCGCACGGTGGGCCGATTCCACGACACCCCTCTGTTCCATCTTTCGTAGAGCCGCCAGCAGCACGCGGGCTGACATTTCAGCGATCGGCACGCTGCCGATACTCGCCAGGTCCTTTTCAATTAGGCGCCGGGAACGCTCCACGCTTGCAGCACCCATGCCTTCCTTTTCGCGCTTGGCGATAAATTCGAGAGCTACGAAAGAGAAGGTATTCCCGGCGCGCTCCAGTCGAGCTGCGCGCTGAACTCTCGCAGCATGCACTGGGTTGGCGCCCTCCTTCACAAGTGCGCGCGCCTTATCCCTCTCTACGCGCGCTTCGGCAAGAGACATCGCGGGATATTCACCGAGAGCAGCCATGCTCGGCTTGCCCGCGAATCGATATCGGTAACGCCACAACTTTGAACCTGTTGGACGGACTTCAATGCACAAGCCATTGGTGTCGGCTACGCGATAGACATTTTCGCGAGGCTTCATCGCGCGCAACTTGGTGTCAGTAAGCATGTGAGTAAGGTTAGAGTGAGTAAGTGGCGCTACAGGCGGCGCCGTTACTCACTACCTTACTCGCTTTATGGGCGGAGGCAACTGGACCCAGTCGGACGGATGTGGACCGCGAAATCCCTTACTTCAAGCTATTTCATGAGATCCACGGATTCTTATGGATACTCTTGGACGCGTATTTGGTGGGCCCACCAGGATTCGAACCTGGAACCAAGGGATTATGAGTCCCCTGCTCTAACCGTTGAGCTATAGGCCCATGCGTGCCGGCGTTGCGCCGGTGTGGGGCGGACATGGTAGCCGGGGCGGGCGGGGGCGTCGACGGGGTTGGGGGTGGGGTTTGGCTGGAAATTCGGCGGGATGGCGCGGGTAACGTAGACTTTGTGCCGTCGCGCCGGGTCTGGCGCCCTGATTTTTGAAGGATGCGCCATGCGCGAGCTGATCGAACGTTACCTGGCTGCCTATAACCGCATGGACGTCGACGGCATGGTGGCGACGATGCATCGCGAGGTGGTGTTCGAGAACTACACCGCAGGGGTGCTGAGCGTGCGGACGCTGGGGGCGGATGAGTTGCGGCACCTGGCACAGAGTTCGAGCTTTCTGTTTTCGGCCCGGCGGCAGGTGATTCTTGCCTATGAGGAGCGCGACGGGACGGCGACCGCGCACATTCTGTTTGACGGCACGTTTGCGGTAGACCTGCCCAATGGGGTGCGGGCGGGACAGTCGATTACGTTGAATGGGCGCAGTGAGTTCCGGCAGCGGGATGGGTTGTTGGTATATATCGGGGATTACAGTGAGTGAGGGCCCCTTCGGCCATCCATGGGGACCCTAAAGTCGCACATGCGCCTGGCGACAACCGGACAAAAGGCACTGGATTACTCGCTTCGCTCGCCCCTCTGGGGCCGCCCTTTGGGCGTTCGTCGCGCTACGCGCTCGTCCTACCTTCGTAGGAATGACGATCTCGAGAGACCGAGGTTCCTTACGAACTGAAGCCCGCGGCTTGGGCGTCGGCTTTCAGGCTGCCCGCATCGGCCCGGCGCAGCAGGGCATTGCGCCAGTGTTGTTGTTGGGCGGGGGTGGATTCCGTCAGCCATTGGGGTTTGTTGGCGACCCAGGCGGCGACGGGTATGCCGTCTTCGTAGAGCACGCGGGTGCCGGTGACGGCGGGAAGTTTGTTGCCAGCCAGCACGGTGCCGGCGAGGTTGAGGGGATCGGAGCCGCTGACCAGGACGAGTTCGCCGCTGGGCTCCTGCTGGCGGACGGCGCGCAGTTTGGCGATGGCTTCGGGCAGGGCGAATTGTTCGCCGACCAGGCCCTCCACGAAGCGACCGCCGCGGATTTCGCCGCGGGCTTCCAGGCGGTGGTAGACGCGTAGCAGTTCACGCCAGCTCGGTAGCCAGGGGGCTTCGCGTTCGAGGAGTTTCCAGAAGACGACGCCGTAGCGGCGGAGCAGGCTGCGGGCGATGTGTTCCAGCTGGTCTGGATCGAGTTTTGTGCTGGAGACCGGCGTGGGTTTGGCCAGCACCCGACCTTTATCCCCTTTGGGGGACTCATCAGCCCAGCCGGGCAGCTTCTCGTCGCTCCTCAAAGCCGGTGCCCCGGAGGGGAGAAGCGATGCGCGGCTTGACCTCACCAGTGACCACCGTCCCGCATCTTCGATGCCGGTGAGCATATGGCGACGCAGGCGGCGATGACGGTGGGCATCGCGTTTGGCGGCAGGAACGAGCAGTGCGCGCAGGCCGGCGAAGCTGTCGGCGGTAACGCGGCCGGCGGCGACGAGTTCGCCCAGCGCGTCTTCCAGTTCGGTGCGCAGCAGGTGGGCGTCGCTCATCAGTTCGTCGAAGAACAGCGCGCCGTGATCGCGCAGTGCGTCGAGCACGGCCTGCGCGCGGGAGGAGACGATGGTGTCCTGCGTGTTGGCGTCCACGGCAGCGGCACTGGTCCAGATGGGCAGGCTTCGGCGTGGCAGCAGCACGATGGGCGTGGCGCGCACGGGACCGCCGCCACCGCCGGAGCCGCTGCGCAGGCGGCTCCAGCTCACACGGCCCGCGCGGCACTGCTCGTCGAGCCAGGTGATGGCGTAGTCGTCGATGCGCGTGGGCAGCAGTTCGCTTTCCCATGCGCTGGCGGCGGCTTCGAAACCTTCCAGTTGGGTGAGCACGGCGGGCAGCGCGTCCGGGCCGGTGAGGCGCGCGCCAGGCGCGACGTGTTGCCAGTCGAAAAGGAAGCGCATCAGGTCGCGGCGACTGACGGGCTCGATTTCGCGACGCAGGCGGCCGATGGTGTAGCGGTGGATGCGCGCGAGGAGGTGACGCTCGCACCATTCCACGTCGTGCGTGCCGGGCGTGAAGTGACCCTGCATGACGTAGCCTTCGGATTGCAGGCGCAGCAGGGTGAGGTCGATGTCGCTCGCTTCGACCTGGAGCGATGTCGACAGTTGCGCCACCGTTGTCGGGCCGGCGCCGGTGAGGCGGCCGCGTACGAGTTCGAGCAGGGCATCCTCGCGGGGCCAGGCTTGGGAGGCGTATTCAGCGGGGGCGTCGATGGGTGGGTGAAGCGTCGCGGCTGGGTGGACGGACTGCCATTTGGGGAGGTTTTCGGCGGTGGTCCAGATGGCGCCGCATGCCTCGGTGTTGGACCGGGGCAAGAGTGACCCCTCACCCCGGCCCTCTCCCCCAAGGGGAGAGGGAGAAAGCTGGGTGGCTCGGTGGTTCTTCGCCAGGCTGTTGAGCCAAGCGTTCCAACCCTCATTCGCATCCGCTTCGCTTTGCGTGATGCCACCGAGGATGCCCAGGGCTTCGTGCATTTCATCCGCGCTGCGCACTTGCGGCCACGCTTCTTCGCGCACGGAGGCGATGGCGTCCGCGTCGAGGCGGCCGAGGTCGTCGGCGCTCTCGGGGGCGCTCCATCGCCGGGACTGCACGGCTTGCGTGCGGCGCTCTTCCAGCGGCGCGTCGTCGAGGTAGGCGTAGGGGGCGGCGCTGAGCACTTCGCCGGCAAGCGGGCTGGGAGCGGCAAGGTCGCGGGCGACCACGGTGATGCTGCCCTCTTCCAGTCCGCGCAGGATGTGCAGCAGGCCGTCGACGTCCATCGCTTCGCGCAGGCAGTCGTGCATGGTCTGGTTGACCAGCGGATGGTCGGGAACCTCGCGCTCGCCGACGATGTTCTCCAGGCACGCGACCTGATCGGGAAACACGGCGGCGAGCAGGTCTTCACTCTTCATGCGCTGCAGTTGCGGCGGCACTTTCTTGCCGCCCTGGAAGCGTGGCAACGCGAGCGAGGTGGTGGCGTTCCAGCGCCAACGTACGGGGAACAGCGGTGCATCGAGCAGCGCCTGCACCAGCACGTGTTCGGCGGTGTTGGAATGCAGGTAGCGCGCCACCTCTTCCAGCGGGAAGCTGTGGCTGGTGGAAAGCGACAACACGATGGCATCTTCCGTCGCCGCCGCCTGCAGTTCGAAGTTGAACTGGCGGCAGAAGCGCTTGCGCAGCGCAAGACCCCATGCGCGGTTGATGCGGCTTCCCCACGGCGTGTGGATGATGAGCTGGGTGCCGCCGGATTCGTCGAAGAAGCGTTCGAACACCAGCGTGCTCTGCGTGGGCAGTACGCCGAGGGCGGTGCGCGCGGCGGCCATGTAGTCGGTCAGTTGCTGCGCGGCGGACTCGCCCATACCCAACGTGTGTATCAGCCAGTGCATGACGCCGGCCACACCACCTTCGTCCAGATGCGCGGCGATGTCTTCGCGCAAACGCGACACGCCAAACGACAACTCAGCGGTGCGACCGGGCGCTTCGCCCAGCCAGAACGGGATATTGGGCGGTACGCCTTGCGCGTCTTCCACGCGCAGGCGATCACGCTCCACGCGCAAGATGCGGTAGCTGGTGTTGCCGAGCTGGAAGATGTCGCCGGCCAGGCTTTCCACCGCGAAGTCTTCGTTGACCGAACCAACGATGGTGGCCTGCGGTTCCAGCACGACCAGGTAGTCGGCGGTATCGGGAATGGCGCCGCCGGAGGTGACAGCGGTGAGGCGCGCGTTGCGGCGTGCGCGTAGCTGTTTGTGCACGGCGTCGCGGTGGATGTACGCGGCACGCGGGCCGTTCCGCGTGGTGAAGCCGTCGGCGAGCATGCGCACGGCGGCATCGAACTGCTCGCGCGTGAGGTCGCGATAGGGATAAGCGCGGCGCAACGTGTCGTAGAGCGCGTCTTCGCTCCATTCCTGGCATGCGACTTCGGCGACGATCTGTTGCGCCAGCACGTCGAGCGGTTGCGGGGGCTGGATCAGCGTGTCGAGTTCGCCCCGGCGCACGCAGTCGAGCAGCGCCGTGCATTCGACGAGGTCATCGCGCGAGGTGGGGAACAAGCGTGCCTTGGGCGTGCCGTTCACCGCGTGGCCGGAACGGCCGGCACGTTGCAGGAAGGCGGCGATGGAGCGCGGTGACGAAAGCTGGCAGACCAAGTCGACATCGCCGATGTCGATGCCTAGTTCCAGTGAGGCAGTCGCCACGAGCACGCGCAGGTCGCCGCGCTTGAGGCGTTGCTCGGCGTCAAGGCGCTGCTCCTTGGCCAGGCTGCCGTGATGGGCGGCGACGGCTTCCTTGCCCATGCGTTCGGACAGATGACGCGCCACGCGCTCGGCCATGCGACGCGTGTTGACGAAGACCAGCGTGGTGCGGTGCGACTCCACCAGTTGCGCGAGGCGGTTGTAGACCAGTTCCCAGCAGTCGTTGGACATAACGGCTTCAAGGGGAACGGGCGGGACTTCGATGGCGAGGTCGCGGTGTCGGGTGTGGCCGACGTTGATGATGTTGACGGCGTGGTCCTTCTCCTCAAAGGGCAGAAGGTGGCCCGAAGAGTCGGATGAGAGGGCTGGGCTTGCCGCGGACTTTTTTGAAACGCGCTTCTTTGTCTTTGGGAGCGTGTCGCTAGATTGGCCCCTCACCCCGGCCCTCTCCCCGGAGGGGAGAGGGGGAAGTGTGGCGTGGCTGCCAACCAAAAACTTCGCTACCTCTTCAATAGGCTTCTGCGTTGCCGACAAACCAATGCGCAGCAAACGCCGCTGACACAACGACTCCAACCGCTCCAGCGACAACGCCAGATGCGCGCCGCGCTTGCTCGAAGCCAGCGCGTGGATTTCATCGACGATCACCTCGCGCGTGGTCTTCAGCATCGCGCGGCCGGATTCGGAACCCAGCAGGATGTAGAGCGATTCCGGTGTGGTGACCAGGATGTGCGGCGGTTGCTTGCGCATCACGTTGCGCTCGGCCTGCGGCGTGTCGCCAGTGCGTACGGCCGTGCGGATGGCCACGTCGGGCAGGCCCATCTTCTTCAGTTCGGCGCGGATGCCTTCCAGCGGTGCCTCAAGATTGATGCGGATGTCGTTGGACAGCGCCTTCAGCGGCGAGACGTAGACCACGGTGGTGGCGTCGGGCAGCGCGCCATCATGGGCCACGCCTTCGCGCACCAGCGCGTCGATGGCGGAGAGGAAGGCGGTGAGTGTCTTGCCCGAACCTGTCGGGGCGGCGACCAGCGTGTGCCGGCCTGACCGTATGGACGGCCATGCGGCTTTTTGTGGTGCCGTCGGTTCAGGAAAGCTGGCCTGGAACCAGGCGGCAACCGCCGGATGAAAATCGCGCAGGGGCATGGACTTAAGTGTGGCGCAACGCGCTCTCAGCTACCGAGACATGGGGCCGTCAAGGGCTTCTGGCAACGGTTCGCAGAAAATTACGCTTCTGTCCCCGGCAGAATTACGTGACAATATCGTTAAGCCGCTCTTCCAATTACGTTTCTTCGCGGCGTTTTCTTACTCCACACCACTCTTTTTTGCCCTTCCATTCTCCGGGGAAACTCAATGACCGCCGCCAGCCCGACGCGTTTCGCGTTGCTCGCCCTTTCCATTGCCAGCGCCCTTGCTGTTGGAACCACTGCATTCGCACAGGACGCGAACCCGCCCGCCGCCACTCCGGCAAAGGGCCAGAACGGCAAGCCTGTCCAGCTCGAAACCATCAACGTCACCGCTGAAAAGCGCGTCGAGAACCTGCAGAAAGTGCCGGTCTCCATGACGGTGGTGACGCCGGAGCAGATCAGCAACTTCGGCCAGGCCGGTGACACCGTCCTGATGCTCGCGGGCCGCGCGCCGAGTGTGTACGCCGAGACGTCGTACGGCCGCGAGTTCCCGCGCTTCTATATCCGTGGCCTGGGCAACAGCGACTTCGACCTGAATGCGTCGCAGCCGGTGTCGATGGTGTACGACGACGTCGTGCAGGAGAACCCCATCCTCAAGGGCTTCCCGCTGTTCGACCTGCAGCAGGTGGAAGTGCTGCGTGGCCCGCAGGGCACGCTGTTCGGCCGCAACTCGCCGGCCGGCGTGATCAAGTTCGACTCGGTGAAGCCGAGCCAGGAAACCTCGGGCTACGCCAAGGCCTCGTACGGCACCAAGGGCACGGCGAACGCCGAAGCCGCGCTGGGCGGTTCGCTGGGCGGCAACTGGTCGGGCCGCGTGTCGGCGCTGGCGCAGCATCGCGACGGTTGGATCGACAACGACTACACCGGCAAGAAGGATGCACTCGGCGGTTACAACGACCGCGCCGTGCGCCTGCAGGCCATGTATGACGTGCAGGACTTCAACGCATTGATCAACGTGCACGCGCGCTGGCTGAACGGCACTGCCGAGGTCAACCGCGCCAACGCGATTCCGCTGGGCAGCGACAGCCTGGTGCCGGGCTTCAACCGTGACGTGGTGTACCAGGACGGCAAGAACCGCCAGCACCTATTCACCTGGGGCAGCAATGTGCACCTCACCTGGAACCTGGGTGACTACACGTTCACCTCGATCACGGGCTTCGAGAAGGCTGACACCTACAGCCTGGGCGACGTGGACGGCGGCATCGCCATCCCGCTGAACCCCAGCCAGGACAAGTACGTCACGCCGTTCCCGTCGGAAACGGCCGATGCGCTGCCGCACGACCGCCAGATCACGCAGGAATTCCGCCTCGCCAGCAATCCGCAGGATCGCCTGAACTGGCAGGTGGGTACGTACTACTTCAACGAAAACATCGCGATCGTCAATTACGACTACAACACGCTCAACAACCACGTGATGGACGGCTATGCGCAGCAGAGCCAGAAGACCACCGCCTGGGCGCTGTTTGGCTCGACCGACTACCACGTCACCGACGTTTTCGACGTGCGCGCCGGCGCCCGCTGGTCGCACGATTCGCGTGACTTCCACGTGGACCGCATCCTGTCGCCGATCGGCGGCGGCCCGTTGTCGCTCAGTGCCAACCCGCACGACTCGCGCTGGAGCGGCGACCTGACCGGCACGTGGGAAGTGAACAACAACGTCAACGTCTATGGCCGCATCGCCAACGGCTTCCGCGCGCCGAGCGTGCAGGGTCGCGTGCTGTTCGCCGACTTTATCTCGCAGGCCAAGCCGGAGACGGTCACTTCGTACGAGCTGGGCGTCAAGACCACGGGCATGGATAACCGCCTGCGCTTCAACGCGGATATCTATGACTACACCATGCACAATCAGCAGCTCACTGCGGTGGGCGGCGACACCAACGTGACGCGTCTGATCAATGCGAAGGAAACCCGCGGCCACGGTGCGGAGTTCGACCTGGAGGCGTTCGTCACGCCGAACTTCGTGCTTACCGCCAACGGCAGCTACAACTACACCGAGCTGCGGGACCCGACCCTGGCCGTGGCCCCCTGCGGTTCCGGCTGCACGGTGCTGAACCCGCTGGATGCCAACGGCAACGCACTGATCAACGGCAACCCGCTGCCGAACGCACCGAAGTGGATCGGCAACCTCACCGCGCGCTACGGCATCCCGTACGGCGAGAGCGGCGAGTTCTTCATCTACACCGACTGGAGCTACCGCAGCGAAGTGAACTTCTTCCTGTACGACTCGGAGGAATTCCGCGGCAAGCCGATGCTCGAGGGTGGCGTGCGCGTGGGCTACAACTGGGATTTCGGCAAGCGCGAAATTGCCCTGTACGGCCGCAACATCACCAACAAGCAGTACATCACCGGCGCGATCGACTTCAACAACCGCACCGCGTTCGTCAACGACCCGCGCATCATCGGCGTGGAGTTCCGCACGGACTTCTGATGACCCGGCCGGCGGCGACGCCGGTCGTGTAGTGCACCAGGGAGCGGCCATGCCGCTCCCTTTTTTTCGTCATTGTTCTGGGATCCTGGCCAGATCGGCAGTGACGTGGCGGCATGCATGGCCAAAGCCTCGGCCCCCGAAGCCAACACCGTCGTCGCCCCATTTTTACGCTCGCAACACCGAAACCAGGTGCCGGCATCGGGAGGCTTATCCGAATCTCTGCGTTGACATCCATCAAAGCTGCTTCTTTTGCACACAATGAAGGCATTTCCGAATGACAGTGCCGCCACGGAGCGCCTAAATTAAGGCCTTCTACTTGCCTCTCTACACTATGAACGTCCGTTCGATTGCAGTATTCAAGCTGGCAGCCAGGATTACTGCCAGCCTCACACTGATAGTGGCCGCCTCGGGTTGCGCCACATCCGCACAAACCGCAACTCAGCACCGCACAGGTGCCGACATGGCTGCCATTG
>Ga0209646_1000360_pt1 | contig 31325 bp, 39 predicted proteins | sample AraplaL_Col_mTSA_FD_184259 | JGI IMG/M metagenome (GOLD analysis project Ga0209646, IMG submission 184259) | Arabidopsis root microbial communities from the University of North Carolina, USA - plate scrape CL_Col_mTSA (SPAdes) (version 2) | ecosystem: Host-associated > Plants > Roots >...
GGGAGCCAGTGGCCCCAGTCGGCCACCCACACGTCGATCTGCTCTGCGTCGACGAGCGAGGCCCCGGCGGGCTCCGTGCCGATGACGATGCTGTAGTTCGCCGTGGCCGGGTGGAACAGGAGCGCGAACGGTCGATTGTAGGAGTCGCGGTGCTCGCTGAGGCGGATCGTCGACGCGAGGCCGGGGAGCTGGTTGGTCCCCCACGGCGTGCGGCCGGTAGGGCCGGAACGGTAGACATTCGCGCCCTTCGACCGGGAGACGACGTGACCCGCCCGCTCAGAGATCCGCGACAGCGCGTTCTTCCCGTGAGAGTCACGCACCATCAGCAGGACGAGCAGCAGCAGGATCACCACGGCGGTGATCGCCGCGTCGAGCATGCCGCGCGTCATCAACACGAGGACGACGACGAGCATGCCGACGAGCAGCAGACCAGTGCCGACCGCGCCGAGGCCTAGAAGGCCGGCCGAAATTCCCTTGTGCCAGTTCCCATATGTCCGAGCCTGTCGGCTCGACGGTTCAACGGTTGCCACTTGGACCCTCTCCTGTCGCCTGATCGCCTAGCTTCTGTGCAGCGCCCTTCGCTGCATCGCCTACCTGTTTGGCCGCACCGACCGTTGCGCCCGCAGCGGCCCCCCACGGGCCTGCGGCCGCGCCGGCAGATGCGCCAGCGGCGGCACCACCGCCCGCAGCGGCGGCTCCACCACCAGCGGCGGCGGCTCCACCACCAGCGGCGGCGGCTCCACCACCTGCGGCAGCTCCACCGCCCGCAGCTCCACCACCGGCAGCGGCCCCCCGACCGGCAGCAGCAGCCCCGGCCTGGCCCTGCGAACCAGCCGAGCCAGTGGACCCGGCCGTGCCTGTCGAGCCGGTCGCGCCAGCCGTCGACGGGGAAGCGGTCGAGCCTCCGCCCGCACCGCCGCCGAGACGGCCGATCTGTGCTGCGCCACTGGGGACGGCAGCTACCCCGGCCGCGGCGAGCATGCCGCCTCCAGCGCCGCCTGCCATAGCCCCGACCATCGGTGTCACGAACCGCATGAGCGCCGGCAGCGCGACGAGCGCGAGCAGCATCATCATGAGGCCCGTGATGACCGAGATAAGGCCCGTGCCGTCGTCCTTGAAAACGTCGGTTCCGGCGAGCTGGAACGCGGCCGCGTAGATGATCGCCGCCGCGGGCTTGTAGAGGATGAACGCGACCAGCCAGGCCACGTTCTTGTTGAACCATCCCTTGCCGGACTCACCGCTCATCGCGGCTGCGGCCGACAGCGGGAGGATGCCGGTCAGGACCACGAGCATGCCGCCGCGAGCGAGCATGAGGATGATCTGCACCACCGCGACGATGATCGCGATGACGCCCAGGATGATGACGAGCAGTGCACCCAGACCTGGTGCGCCCGCCGTTCCCGTCGTGGTCAGCACCAGCAGATTGCTGATGTTCCGACCGAAGCACGTACTGTCGCCGCTCGCCAGGTTGCAATCGGTCGAACGATCGATGATCCAGACCGAGAAGGCATCGGCCGCCTGCACGAGCAGGGCCACGATACCGACGCCTGCCCCGGCGACCACGATAAGCCGCAGGAGGCCGAAGAACACGTCTTTGCCGGGTTCCGCGCGCATCGTCACTGCCATGCGGATTGCGCCGACGATCGTGGCCCCGACCGCGACCGCGAGCATGATCCACCAGAGCGAGCCCTGGAGGAATGCGACCGCGCCGCCGGCACCGACAGGGCCGCTCGGCAGAAGGCCCGCAACCAGACCGGATGCGCCACCAATGAGGATCACCGCGGCGAGGATGATGCCGAGCCGTCCTACGGCCAGCAGCCCCTCACCGCGGCGAACCTTAACGGTCGTGATCGAGGCCAGTGCGATTATCGCGATGATCGCGACCGCGTAGCCGATCCAGGTGATGTAGCCGAGCACCTGGAGGACCGGAGCGGAGAAACCGGCGTCCGCACCTGCCGCGGAGCCGCCGTCGCCGCCCGTGAGGACGGGTGTGCCGATGTTGACCCACATCGTCCCGAACGACGCGATGACCTTGCCGACGCCCTCGATGACGGCGTTCGCCATGTCTTCAATCGCGCCGCCAACGACGGAGTTCACGATGTCTTCGCCGCAGCCAACCCAGTCAACAATCGAGCACATGTGTCCTCATCCCTCCCAGTAGATGTAGCCGGCGAGATTCGGGAGCTGCGCGGGCCGCGCTGTCAGGTCGCTCTCCGAGTAGTTCACCTTCCAGTCGCCGTCCTCCCAGATGAGGGGGATGACAGCCGACAGGTAGCCGGTCTTTCCGTTGCCGGTCACCGTGACGCCGACGTCTACTCGAGCGGAGTCGCCGTCATAGCTCAGAAGGCGGAACGCCGTGACCTCGTTGCGAATCTCGGGCGACGACTCGGAGGTCGACGGCGTGTTCAGGAGCTGGTCGCGGATGGGTCCGGCAGCCAGCGCGTACTCACGCCACGGCTGCACCGTGTCGGCGTTCAGCAGGTAGCCCACCCCGACAGAGGCCGCGAGAGCGGCACCCTCGGGCGTCCGAGCGAAGCACATCTTGATACCAGCGTCCGTCGTGTCGGCAGGGCCGAACTCATCGGACACCGGGAACGGTGTGGTGCCGGCGTAGTCCCAGGTCGTCGCAGGGGCCGTGTCGAGCGTGCCGGTCATTTCCACCACGTCGAGCCCGCAGATAGACGAACCGCCCGCAGCCCCCTCCGAGGGGGCCGGGGCGGACGTCGACGACTCGGACGGCTGCGGAGCCGGCTCGGGGTCGTCCGAGGACGACACCGAGCTGACGATCCAAACCACCAGGGCGGCAACGATGAGCAGGCCCACCACCACCGCCGCGGCGATCCAGCCGGGGCGGCGGAACGGACTCTGCTGAGTCGTCTCGTCGTCGAGGGACATGGGTTAACCGCCCATCAGCGCCGAGACGATACCGGCGCCGCCACCGATCAGGATGACGCCACCGAGAATCCAGCCGAGCGCGCCGGCGTGCTCGCCGCCCTCACCCCGGCGGCTGTTGAAGAACATGCGGATCGCGACAATGACGATCGCGACGCCAGCGAGGGCGAAACCGATCCACTTGACCCAGGAGATAACGGTCGTGAAGCCGCCAGTCCCGGGAGGCTGCACGGGGCCCGGGTCCGGAATTTGGGCCGGAAGCAGTGCCGCTGCCGTGAGCAGGGTGTCAATCAGAGGCATTGGCCTCATCCTTTCTGTTGGGTGTTCGCGAGTGCGGTCAGCTCGTCGACGACGCGACGGACCTCACGCGGGGCGGCGGCCGAGTCGACTTCGCTCGATCGCCACGTCTCAATCCACGGCACCGTCCAGGTGCGCGCGTACCCGCCCGCGACGACCTGCAAGCGGTCGCGCAACGGGCGGGGAAGTCTGCCAGGGGCATCGGCCATGACGACAAGGCCGAGCAGGTCGACGCCCGGGACAAGGCGCGACGCCCACTGCTGTGCGGCCACCTGAGCAGCGGCCAGGCCCCGCAGGTTCGACCGAGCGACCACAACAGCGCGGACGACGCCACCGGCCTGCTGAGGCCAGTGGTGATCCGTGACGGTCGCTCCCGGGATCAGTGCGGCAAGCGTGGACTCACCCGCGCCACCGTGTGCACCGACGATCCAGAGAGGCGACCAGTGGCCGACGTACTGGAAAGGCAGTCGGTCGGCCGCTTCGGGCGCAGGCACGCCGAGCTGCGGAGCAGTCGGACCGGTCGGAATCGCTGACCGCTCGATCAGCGGCTCAACTGGCGTCGGCTCCACAGCTGGGCGACTGACCCACGGATTCCCTTCGCTCATCGTTATGACCCCCCCGATAATGAATTGTGGTCTCCCCCCACACTAACCCATCTAGCACGATTGGAGCAAGATGAATATGTTTAGGTGTCTCCCCCCAACACCAAACCGTCTACCCATGTTTAGTACGTTCTGTTATAGTCTGGTGGCATGCGAACAAGAGAGCACCGTGTGATGGGCGGCCCCCACGACGCGCTCGATGCCCTCTTCGCGAATCTCCCTGAGACGTTGACGGTCAAGGAGGTATCCACTCTCGTGCGCAAGACCCCGCAGGGGGTCTACAGCATGCTCAAAGCCGGGAAGATCCCCGGCTACGAGGTTGCAGGTGGGTGGATCATCATTCGCGATGAGCTGAAGGACCAGATGCGGCGGGGGTCGACCCGGGAGCAGCAGACAACGGAGGACTGATTCATGCAACGAGTGTGGCCGGCGATCACGGCCGTAGCGCTAGTGGCGCTGACGGCCGTTGGATGCACGAACGCCAGCGATTACCCGAACACATACCCGACAGATACTTTTTCTCCGTCGGTCACACCCAGCATGCCGAACCCTTCCGGCCTCCCGACCGTGCCGCCCGGATACATCGACGAGGACACGGGGCAGACCATCGCCCCGGTCCCTGTCGCCACCTGGAGCGACACAGACCGAACCGCAGCGATCGAGGCGGCGGACGCGGCTATGGCCGCGTTCGCCCGCCCCGCGCTCGATCAGGACACCTGGTGGAAGGAGCTTTCCCCGCTCCTGACACCCCAGGCCCGCACCGACTACGCCTACGTGCAGGCATCCGTCGTACCCGCCAGCCGTGTCACCGGCAGCGGCTCGATCACCGATGACACCAGCGCCATGGTCGTGCACATCGACGTGCCGACCGACGTCGGCCCTTACACGCTCATACTCACGCGCCTCGACGGCGCGAGTCCCTGGCTCGTCGCCCGATTCACCCCGCCCGAGGGCGTGCGCTGATGAGCGACAACAACAAGAAGCTCGGACCCGTCGTCGCGATCCTCGTGCCGGCGCTCCTGCTCGGTGGCATCCTCTCCATCCCTCTCTTCGCCACGGCTGCACTCGCGTGCAACCCCGAGAGCGGGCCAGGAACCAGTGTGAGCATCGACCCCGATACCGTGCCGAACATCGAGGTCGGTGGGTATGGTCACGATCAGCTCGTGAACGCTGCGCACATCATCAAGGCCGGCGCAGACAAAGGTCTGGGCGTGCGCGATCAGACCATCGGCGTCATGACGGCGATGGGTGAATCCTCGCTCGTCAACATCGACTACGGCGACTGGGAGACGAACGGCGTCCGCAACCCGGACGGCACCCCCACGACCTCGATCGGCCTATTCCAGCAGCAAGACGGCTGGGGTACCCCGGCCGAGCGCATGGACCCGTACATCACGTCGACAAAGTTCTACGACGCGATGGTCAAGAAGGTCCCTGACCCCGAGCGACAGGCACTCGCGCCCACTCTCGTCGCTCACCGCACGCAGGTGAACGCCGACCCGTACCACTACGAGAAGTACTGGGACACCGCCGTGCAGATCGTCGAAGCCCTCGCCGGCGTCGACACCGGCCTCACCGAGGGCACCGGCGACCAGGTGTGCAACGGCGAAAGCCTCGTGCCCGGAACCGTCAACAAAGACGGCTGGGCCGCCCCCGCTGCCGGACCGATCAGCAGCAACTTCGGCCCCCGCGAACCCGTCATGACGCCCAACGGCCTCAGCAGCTCCTTCCACCGTGGAACGGACCTCGCCCCCGGCTGCGACGCGCCCATTTGGGCCGCGCAGACCGGCACCGTCGTCGCGACCGGGTTCGGCGTCGGATACGGAGGAAACGGCACCATCGTCATCGACCACGGAGGCGGGGTCGAAACCGTCTACCTCCACATGTACGCAGACGGAATCCTCGTCAAGGACGGAGACAAAGTCGTCGGCGGCCAGCAGATCGCCAAAGTCGGCAGCAGCGGAACCTCATCCGCCTGCCACCTGCACTACGAGGTCCACATCAACGGCGAAGCCGTCGACCCCGAGCCGTTCATGCTCGCAGTCGGCATCACCCTCGGATAGGAGACAAACATGACCAGCGAAGCAGCAAACTTCCCCCGAATCGAAGCCCTCACCCACGAGGACGGAACCGGTGCGCTCATCGTGCAGGGACGACGACACGACGTGACCACGCCCGATGTGCACCAGACCCGCGCCCAGCTCATGCAGCTCGCCGCCGACCAGGCCCGTGCACTCGGCCGGCCCGTGAAAGTCACGACAGGCGGCGTCGAGCCGACCTATCACCTGATCGTCGACGAACACGCACAGGTGAGCGAGGACACCAGCCCACCTGCCGCGACCACTACTCGAGGCGCGGCCCGCGCCGCCGCCCAGGACGTCATCACCGACGTCCCCGCTCCCACGGAAGCTGCGCCGCCTGCAGTCGCACCGTCGCCCGCTCCTGCAGTCGCCGCCGAACCGGCTCCTGCAGTCGATGTGCCGCCGCGGCCGCCGCTGCCCGCACCGACCGCAGCGCCGGCCCCCACAGTCGCACCAGAGGCCACAGGAGCGGCCGCCTGGACGACAGAGGCTCCCGTGACCCGTCGCGAGGTGCGCACGTCGTTCCTCACCCAGGAGCAGATCGAGAAGCCCGCGACGACGGGCATTCGCGGGGCGCTCACCCGTGCCGGCATCCGCATGGCACCCAGCGACGCAGAGCGCGCCGTGCGCGCCGACGAGCGCGCCGTGAGCCAGCACTGGCCTGGCCCCCGTACCATCGCCGTCGTCAACGGCAAGGGTGGCGCCGGCAAGACGCCCGCGACCATCCTCCTGAGCGCGACTTTCGCGCGGTACGGAGGCGCAGGCGTTCTCGCATGGGACAACAACCAGACCCGTGGCACGCTCGGCTGGCGCACCGAACAAGGTCCGCACGCCAGCACGCTGCTCGACCTCCTGCCCCACGCCGAACGGCTGCTCGGCACGGGCGCACAGGCGGCCGACCTCGCCCACTTCGTGCACCACCAGACCAGCGACCGCTTCGACGTGCTGCGCTCCAATCCCACCGCCCGGGCAAACGAACAGCGCATCACGCCGACCGACGTCGACGCGATCCACGCCGTCGCCGCGAAGTACTACCGGCTCATCTTCATTGACAGCGGGAACGATGAGAGCGACCCGATGTGGCTGCGCATGATCGACCTGGCAGACCAGCTCGTCGTCTCCACGACGACCCGAGACGATCACGCGGAAGCCGGCGCACTGCTCCTGGAGGACCTAGCTACACGTGACGCACGCTCCGCCCGTCTCGCGCGGGATGCCGTCACCGTCATCACCCAGGCCGATCCCAAGGCCACCCGTGCCGACATGCAGCACGTCGCCAACGGGTACAGCGCCCTCACGCGCGCCGCGGTGATGATTCCACACGATCCTGCCCTCGTCGACGGGCAGATCACCTACGAGAGCCTGCGACCCGCCACGCAGCGCGCATGGCTCGCTGCGGGCGCAGCGGTCGCCGGAGGCCTCAACGGAGCGCCGCGCGGATGACCGAAGCTCAGAAGGTCGGGACCTGGCCCCGCATCCAGGTCGAGATTCGATCCGAGGCCCAACACGTCTCTGCGGTGCTCCGCATCAACGGAGCACCGCAGGGCTGCGCCTCCCCGACCGTGGAGGGCATGCGGGCTGGCATCATCGCTCGCTGTGCCGCCCTCGCAGACACACTCTCGCGACCCGTCGCGGTCGACGTCGACGAGGCCGGACAGCGCTACCGCATCGCCGTGCGGCCCAACGGCGTCGTCCAGCCGATCGACACCGGCAACACGATCGCTGATGCGTCCCGACTGACCCCCGTCAACGGCCCGTGCCGGCAGTGCCAGCAGCTCGTCATCATCACCGCTGCCACGTGCGGCGCATGCGGCAGCGAACAGCCGTTGCGCGTGGAGCTCAGCGACACTCCCCCACGCTCTCCCGTTTCTCCGCCCCCGGCGACTCAGGCCACCGTGCCCGCCGCGATTGCCCCGGAATACCGCCGCACAGCTACGCCGCTGCCCGAGGTCGATGAGCACACCGTGTTCGTCCGCGCACCGCGGCCGCAGCTAATCGTGCAGCTCGACAGCGGCGAGACGATCACGACGCCGGCTCCGGCCGTTCTCGGCCGCAACCCCGACGCGATCGACGGGCACACTCCCGTGAAGCTCCCCAGCCCCGGCCGCGAAGTCTCGCGCACCCACGCGCTCGTCGACGTCGACGACGCCGGCAGGCTCATCGTCACCGACCACGGCTCCAGCAACGGCACATACGTCGACGGCCAAGCCCTGTCCCCCCACACGCCGACGATCATCGCCGCCAGCGCACGTCTTCAGCTCGGAGACACCACCGTGCAGCTCCAGAGCCGCACCGGCCGCGAACAACCCTCAACCCAAGGTTGACCCCCCCGGCGTGTCACTCTGACGTTAACCATTGGCATAGAACTACGCTCGCTCACATGGCCCCTCGTCGACGTCCTCGCGGCTCACTGGTAGACCCAGTGCCGCTCGGCTACGTCGTCGAGCGCAGCGCGAAAGAACGGCTTGACCGCCTCGCGGATCAAGCAGCTGTCTCGTCGGCCGTGATGTTCGAGCACATCATCGAGCACCTGGAGCTGACCAGTCGCGGCCTGCCCGTGACCTGGCCAGAGCAGGAGCTTCACGACGGGGAGCTGCCTATCGACGCCGCTTAACGAGATGAGGCCCGCCAGGGGCGGGCCTCGAAACTCGAAGTGCCTCATCTGTCGAAGTTTGGCGACAGGAACAGATGAAGGCGATGTGAGGAAGAACCGGCCGGGAGCCGGGGCTTCGTTGTACCTACCCATGCCAGGAAGGTGACTTCATCATAACGCCCAACGCCGCCTATTTCCACGCGCAATCGGCTCCGACACGCCGCGACGTGTCCCCCAAACGGCCGACAGGCCCCGCCGAGCCCGTGCACGACCGGTCAACCGTTGACCGGCCTCCGGCCCGCCGAGGAACCCGCGGGCCGCGCAACCGCGGCCGCGGGCTCATGCTCACGCCCCAGGAGGGCGTCTACGCCGCTGTGCCGGTCTGCCGGCCCTCCGACTGGCTGCACGCCGTGGAGTTCGCTCTGGCCCTCCCCAGCGTGGAGGCTCTACGTCGCCGTCTGCGCGTCGCAGGCCCCAGCACGGTACTTTCAGCCGCGCGGCAGTGGGCAGCCGCCGCAGACCGCTCCACAGGCCGCGACGTCGCCATTTCCCACGCCACCGTCGCTGAACGCATCGGCTACGCCGAAGCCACAGTGAAGCGCATCATGCGCTTCCTCTCCCGGCTCGGCCTCGTCGTCGAGTGCGCCCGCGGCCGCAACCGCCTCTCCCTCGACGAGCTGGCCGAAGCTCGTGCGCTTGGCGCAGAGCACCAGCGCGCAGCCGCCTCCACACGAGCGCTCACGATCCCTCACTCTGTGGACGGCACCCCCCTACCCCTCTCGGGACCAGTTAACGAAACCTCTCCCGTTACAGAGAACTCACCAAAGCGCGCCCGAGGCGCGCGAAAGGCCGGCGCTCCGCGCCGACCAGCTATGACAGGAGTGGTTGAGACGGTCGAGGCCCAGCCTCGTTGGCCGTTCGCGGTCCAACAGTTCGCCGCGCAGCTCGTCGACCGGTTGCCCCGGCTCCTGCGGACCCCCCGCGCGCAGCCGCAGCGCGTCTACGTGCGGACACCGAACGGTCGCAGCGACGCCGTGTGGATCGGCGGCCGCCACATCGGCCAGGTGTGCGACGCGATCGCCAGGCATCGCCTCGTCGAGCGCGGCTGGACCGCGCACCAGGTCCTCGAACACGTCGACCGCTACCGTGCCGGCATGCGGGCCGACGTCGAGCCGGCCGAGCAGCGCGATCCGCTCGCCTGGTTGTTCTGGCTCATCGGCAAGACGATCGCCGTCGACGAGCTGGCACCCCGCGCTCGAGCGGAGGCCGAGCGCGAGCGGCACCGTGTCGACTCCGCCGCTCGACGAGCTGCGGATGCCGAGCTACGCGAGCGCATCGCGGCCCAGCAGCCCGAAATCGACGCGATCCTGGCACAGATGCACCGCCAGTTCCCGCGCACCCCCAAGGTGCGCCGGCCCAAAGCCTGACCCGCCCCACACCGAGCGGCCGCCTGACCACCTGTGGACGACCCGAGCTGACGCGGGCTCCACTCGCCCACAAGGATGGACAGCCGACCTCAACACCAGGGGGACGGCCTGACGGCCGCAGATCCTTCGCGCCCTGCGGGGCGCCGTTTTTTACCGTGAAGCCTGCGGCAGTCTACGGTCGGTCACGCTCCACGCAAGCCCTCCCTGACCGGCACATTCGTGCCTTCACGGCAAAAAAACGTGGAGGGGAAAGGGATGAACATGACCACCACGACCACGCCCGGAACCATCGAGCACATTGACCCCCAGACCATCGACGTGGCGACGAACGTGCGCACCGAAGCCACCCTCGGGAAAGAGTTCGTCGACAGCATCCGCGCAAATGGCGTCCTCCAGCCCGTCGTTGCCTACCGCGACAGCGAGGGCGTGCACGTCCGCTACGGCCAGCGCCGCACCCTCGCCGCCCAGATGGTCGGCCTCGCGACCATGCCCGTCTACGTCGTCGACGTCGACGACACGGACACCGCCCAGCGCATCATCGAGCAGTTGGTCGAGAACGACCAGCGCGAAGCGCTCGGAGAGGGCGACCGACTCGACGCCTGGCGGCAGTTGGAGTTGGAAGGACTCAGCGCTACGCAGATCGCGAAGCGCACCGGCACCAAGCGCGACACGATCAAGACCGGCCTGACTGTCGCCTCCAGCGACACCGGCACGCGACTCGTCGCAGAGGTCGGGCTGACCCTCGACCAGGCCGCGACGCTGATCGAGTTCGAGGACGACCCCCAGGCCGTCGCTGACCTCACCGAGATTGCCGGGAGCCAGCCCGACTACTTCCCCGTCGCCGTGCAGCGCGCCCGCAACGAGCGAGCCGCCGCCGTGCTCCGCGAGAAGGTCGAGGCGGAGGTAGCGGCCAAGGGGCACCGCATCCTGTCGTCCTCCCCGAGCTGGGAGGAAGCGACCCCCTACCGTCTGCACCAGGTGACCGACGAGGGCGGCAACCGGATCACCAGCGACTACGTGGAGGGCAAGACCGGTATCGCGGCGCACGTCCGCGCGTGGGATGCCGAGCAGTTCGAGGTGACGTACTACGTCGACGACCTCGACGCCGCAGGGCTCATCCTCCGCCCCGGTGCCACCAGTGGCGCGGCGAAAGGCCCGATGACCGACGAGCAGAAGGCCGAGCGTAAGACGCTCATCGCCAACAACAAGGAATGGGACGCCGCAGAGGCGGTGCGCCGCGAGTGGGTCGCCGCGTTCCTGGCCCGCAAGACCCTGCCGAAGGATGCGATGAGCGTCGTCGCCACGATCCTGGCCACCGGAGGCTACGACCTCGGCCAGTCCATCGGACACGGCAACGGCCAGGCCCAGGAATTCCTCGGCGTCGAGCGCGGCTACGGCGACAAGCTGGCCGAATATCTCACCGCGCACCCGACCCGCGCCGCGCACGTCGCCGTGGCGATCGTCCTCGGCGGCATCGAGCAGCAGACCAGCCGCGACACCTGGCGCTCTCCCCGGAGCGAGACGGCGACCTACCTCCAGACGCTCCAGACATGGGGATACCCGCTGTCCCCCGTCGAGAAGATCGCCGCGATGCTCTCAGATGAGAGTTAATAGAGGCAATATCCCCATAAGAGCCAGCCGCCCCGCGCCACCGCGCGGGGCCATGCTGTGCCGCCACGGAGGTCGGCACAGCGACCGGGCCGCCGACAGAGGCCGGCCCGGTCTGAGACGACGGCGCTGCGCGCCGACTGTTCTCGAGCGCGCATCCGCGCGCTGACGTTTTTTGGCCTTGAAGCCTGCGGCAGTCTACGGTCGGCCACCCTCCACGCAAGCCCCGCTGCGCGGGGCCGGCTCCCCCGAGATTTTCGGGCACGCGGTCGCTACCGCTCCCTCTCATCGCACCCGAAATTCTCTCCGCCGCCGCCCTTCGGGTTGTCGCCCCAGGCGGCACTCCCTGACCGGCACATTCGTGCCTTCAAGGCAAAAAAACGAGGTGGAGAGAGGAACGAAGCATGCTGAGCATCACGCACACGCACGAGGCCGGAACGATCATCGAGGGCACTGCCAAGGGCGACGGGTCCGCCGCGATCTTGAAGGCGAACCGCTGGCGCTGGGGTCGGAGCATCGGCGCGTGGTTCGTTCCGAACAGCCGCGACCGTCTCCCCCAGCATCACGTCATCACCCGTACCGCCGCAGCTCTGGAGGCGGCAGGGTTCGAGCTGGCACCGCTGGAAATCGACCTCACGACCCGCAGCACGGCGGAAGTCGAGGCCGGGAAGATTGCCCGCCAGGCTGACCGCGTGGCCGCGCTCGACGCCAAGGCCGACCGGAAGGCCACCAACTCGGATGCCGCATGGAACAAGCACCTGAGCGACGTCGCGCGCCTGCCCGAGGGCGGCGAGCCGATCAAGGTCGGCCACCACTCCGAAGGCCGCCACCGCCGCGCGATCGACAAGGCACACAACAGCATGCGCCGGAGCATCGACGCCCACAACGACGCCGAGGAAGCCGCCCGCCGAGCCGAGGCCGCCGCACACACCACAGACGCCCGCTACAACCTTGTGACCGTCGCCAACCGCATCGAGAAGATCGGCGCTGACATTCGCCGCACCGAACGCCGGATTGTCGCTGACGTGTACGACCGGGAGACGGGATACCGCCCCGCGACGGATGAGCAGAAGGCCAAGCGGGCAGCCGCCTACGCGCCGCAGCTCGACGAGCTGCGCGACCAGCTCGCCTACTGGGAGCAGGTGCGGGCCGACCAGATCGCCACGGGACGCGCGACCGGATACAGCCGCGACAACATCGCCAAGGGCGACGCGGTGAAGGTCCGCGGCTACTGGCACAAGGTCGCCCGAGTGAACGCCAAGACGGTCAGCGTCGAAACCGCCTACAGCTGGACCGATCGCGTCACCTACGCCGAGATTCAGGACCACCGCACCGCCGAGCAGATCACCAAGAACTAATAGAGGCATAAGGGATAAGGGAGATACGACCATGAACACGACCACCGCTACCCCAGCCGCTCAGACCGTCGAGCCGGGAACGCCGTTGCACTGGTTCCTGGAGGTCTGGAGCGGCGACGCCGCCGCCGACGTCGCCAAGGCGCTCACTTGCACCGAGGTCGACGCCCTCGCCGGTCTGCTGCGCTCCTGCGGCCGTACCGCGGCCGCGCTCGAATGGATCAACGCCCACGCACGGAGCGACGAGGAAGGCGACGCGCACCACCGCACGCCCGCCGAGGCGCTGCGCGCCGAGTTCGACGAGCTCGCGGCATCCGTCCCCGGCCTCGACCTCTGCGAAGAGGACCCCGAGACGTTTGGATACGGGCACCTGGTGTTCTACAAGCAGAACGAGGATGCCCGAATCGGGTTCACCGAAATCTGCGACCGTGCCAGCGACGACCCGGAGCGCGAGGTTACCGGATACGAGTGGCTGGCCGATCGCCGCGGCGCAGACGGCGTGACCGTGGTCACCGCATCCGGCAGTGCTGCTCTCGACGACCTCGACACCATCACCGCGGCCGCGTGGACGTGGGCGACCCAGTAGGCCGCCCTAGCCGTGCCCTCCGGGGCACGGCGCGAGGGGAGCAACCCCCTCACACTCCCCCGGCGCCGCTGCGCGTCGGGGCGTGCTCCCCTGCGGGTCGCCGGTATTCATCGGGCTTCGGGCATCGTTCCTGACGCTCCATCATTGCCGCCGCGGTCCTCCACACAAGCCCCTCCGGGGCCGGCTCCTCCAAGATTTTCGCCACGCGGTCGCTACGCTCCCTCACATCGCGACGAAATTCTCTCCCCCGCCGCCTGCGGTTGTGTTCCGGCCCTGCTGCTGCGGCACTGCTCCGCTTATCAGGAACGAGCCAGCGAATTGATCGAGAGAGGAAGAGGGACATGATCGAGAACGAGCTGACGGTATACAGCAAGCCGAGCTGCGTCCAGTGCAACGCGACCTATCGTGCGCTTGATGCCAAGGGCATCCCCTACCGCGTCGTGGACCTCAGCCAGGATGACGCTGCGCTCGAGTACGTCAAGGATCTCGGGTACGCGCAGGCTCCCGTGGTCGTCGTCGACGATCAGGACCACTGGGCAGGATTCAACCCCATCGAAATCGACCGTATCGCCGCACACATGGGATGACCGATGAGCGAAGAACAGCAGGACGAGCGGGGCCCCGTTTCGTGGGAGGCATTCAATTGGATGCGCCAAGAGATTCCCCGACTGCAGGCCGAGGTCGAGCAGCTGCGTCGAGACGTCGAGTTCTGGCAACAGCAGACGAATCACTGGTACATGAAGGCCAACTACACCCCCGAGCAGATCGCGGAGTTCGCCCGCCGTCGCGCGCGCGGAGAATGACCCTTGCCACTAATAGAGGCATTAGATACAATAGAGACATAGACCAAGACGCGCGAAAAACCGCGGATTGTCCCGCCGGATAAATAGAGGCATTAGGTACAGGAGGACAGCATGAGCATCGAGAACTACTTCGGCAGCGTGATCCACAGCCGCACCCGCGAGGACGCACTAGCGGATGGTGACCTGGTGGACGTCAGCCACATGGCCCGCGAAGCTCGCTTCCGCATCCCCGTCGCGCTCACCAAGGCAGCATGGGCCGAGGCGGTCGAGTGGGACGACGACAGGCCCGAGCCCCAGGATGAGGACGGGCGGCTGTGGGACGTGCTCTACATGGCCGGCATCGCCGCGGGCAACGCCCCGGGAGGCGATCGCGTTACCTTCCGCGTGTTCCGCATCCCGAACGAGGACCGAGGCCGGCAGTGGAACGAAGCCGAGCTGATCGAGCTGGCCCTGCATATCGGCCCCGGCGACGAGGCCGAGCCCGTCGTGACGATCATGCTCCCGCGCGAGGACTGATAACCAATCCCGGCATTGCCACTAATAGAGGCATTAGGTACAATGGAGGTACACAACATGAAGGAGCTGATCGTGACCAAGCTGGCAGACCTGCGGGAGGGGGACGTGCTGACGGCCCTCGACGGCAAGTTCTATGCCAAGCCCCTCACCGTCCTCGACGAGCTGGCACCGATTACCACCGGCAGCCCCGTTCGCGGTGTTCGGTTCGAGCCGCCTACCAGCTCCGGCATCGAGTGGGTGTTCTACCCCGCCCAGATGGACGGGCACCGTATGACCATCAACCGCTACGGGCTCTGACCCGTTGCAAACTGGTACTAATACCGGCATTACCCCCAACACAGAGAGAAAGGAACCGCTCACCATGAGCTACATCACCCGCACCGGAAACCTCGCCGCGACTCCCGTCCTGCGCGAGAACGACAAGGGCAAGCCGTACACCTACGCTCGCGTGCTCGTGACCGACCGTATCCGCAAGGACGACGGCAACTACGAGGACGGCGGCACGATCGGCTACGACGTGTCCGTGCAGGGCAACCAGGCGGTGAACCTCGTCGAGGCCGCGGAGCGCTCCGGCAACATCCGCATCACATTCGCGGGGGAGTACCGCACGACCATCTACCGCCCCGAGGGCGGCGAAGAGCGCATCCAGCACGAAGTCCGAGCCGATGAGGTCGGCGTGAGCCTGCACCTCCAGTCGGTGACCGTGGAGCGCAGCGGCACGACCGAGTGACCGCGCCCGGGAGGGGAGTGCTCCGCGTGCTCCCCTCCTTTCCTCATACCCAATAGAGGCATTGTCCCTAATGGGGATACACTCAGATCATCCGACCCGGGAGGAACCCGTGACCATGACCACCACGCGCCAGGCAATCATCCTGACCGCCTGCAACCAGAAGGGCGGCGTTGGCAAGTCGACGACGCTCTATCACCTGACCCGTGCTGCCGTGCTCGCCGGCCTGCGCGTTCTCGTCGTCGACAGCGACCCTCAGGGCAATATCACGAGCGTGCTCACCGAGGACGTAGGGGAAACGGAACCGGGCTTGGCCGACGTGCTCAGCGAGTACGCGCCCGACACCATCGCAGACGTCATCGTGCCGGGAATCTGGGACGGCCTCGACGTCGTGCCGACCACGGGGGAGACGCTCGGCGTCGTGCGCGATCAGCTCGTCGTAGCTGGAGCATCCCGAGAGGGTCGGCTGAGCCGCGCACTGGAGCCGCTGCGCGGCGACTACGACCTCATCCTGATCGACTGTGGCCCGAACCTCGACCAGCTCGTCATCAACGCGCTCACGGCCGCTGACGGCGCGCTCGTGGTCACCCAGACGAAGCTCTGGAGCGCCAACGGGCTCGCAAAGCTGCTCGACACCATCACGCAGGTGCAGCAGAGCTACAACCCCCGGCTGCGCGTCGCCGGTGTCGTGCTCAACCAGCACGAGGCGCGGACGGTCGGCGGCGGCCACTGGGCCGACGAAATCGAGGCGGCGGCCGAGGCGCGCGGCCTCTCGCTGCTGAGCCCGCCTGTTCCGAAGCGCCAATCGATTTCGGACGCCACTGAGGAAGGTCTTGGACTCGATGAGGGCGGCCCGGACTGGCGCGAGCTCGCGGCAATCTACGACGGATACCTCACGCAGCTCACCGGAAGGAACTAAGAACATGGCCACGAAGCGAACCGAGCGCCGCACGTCCGCGCTCAGCGGGCAGACGCCCGTCAACACCCAGGCAGTGCCGGCGGCACAGCCGACTCCGACCCCGGCTGCAGTCGCCCCCGCAGCGCCGGCCCCCGCGCCGACGCAGGCCGGGGGAGTGGCAGCGAAGATGCCGCCGCGCCCGAAGATGAACTACTACGCGGACAGCGACCAGGCCGGGCGCATCCGCGCCGCGTTCTTCGCCGGCCGCGACAAGTACCGCTGGCGGACCATGACCGATATGCAGTTGCACGGCGTGATGGGCCTCGTTGAGTCGCTGGAGCGTGAATTCAACGACGGCGAACACTTCGACCCGATGCCTCCCGGCACCGGCCCCGTGGGCCGGCCGCTGGAGTGACGAAAGAGAACCGCAATGCTTGAGAACCTGGACAACATCATCCAGTGGGTTGCGATCGTGGCTGCCGTCGCGTCCGTGATCCTTGTCATCTACTCCTTCGCCACGAGAAGCGTTATGGAACCCAAGACGGGAAGTCTCGTCATTGGCATCGTTGGCTTCATCGCTGCGGGACTGATCTTTGTCCTGTCCGGCGGAGTGGTCACCTTCCAAGCGGCATAGCTCCATGCTCCGTACGTTCAGAGCGGCGGCGGCGGCCGCCGTTCTCGTAGCGATACTCGCCGGATGCTCAGCGGGCACCGACGAGCTGCGCGTGACCATCGACGGGGTGACGATCACCGCCGAGCAAGCAACCAGCGCCGACGCGCAGCGCGAAGGGCTCAGCGGGCGCGACAGCGTGCCGGAGGGCACCGGCATGTGGTTCCCGCTCGAGCACGCACAGCGCACGGAGGTGTGGATGCAGGACACCCGTGTGCCGCTCGACGTCGTGTGGATCCGCGACGGGCGCGTGACGGGCGTTGTGACGCTCCAGCCGTGTTCGACGGACGCATGCCCCAGTGAGGCGTCCCCGGGCGTCGTAGACGCGATTCTTGAGGCCCCGGCTGGCACATTCAGCCATGTGTCGCCAGAGACAACCGTGCAGGTAGAGAGCGAGTAGGACAGATGGGCGTAGGACGGATTGACACCCCGCAGGCCAGGCAGATTGTGCAGACCGTCGCGGCGCAGCTCATCATCGGCTATGCGCCCCCGCACATGGTGGCGGCCGACGACCGGCGAAGAGCGGCGCAGCTCCGGAGGATCTTCGGAGACGACACCCACCCTGAGCCGAGCATCATCATCGGTGCGAGTGATGACCGGGGGATGATGCTGGGCGGCGCCGTGGTCGAGCCGTTCGTGTCCGACGAGCTGATATCGAAAGAGCCCGACGCCGCGCGGCAGTTCGCGACAACACACCGAATCCTCGCCGCCCTCTTCGTGCTGCCTGAGGCCCGCGGGTCCGGTATCGGCCGAGAGCTGCTTTCAGAGGCCGCGTACTGGGCTCTTCCTCATGGTGGCCGCTACCTCGATGGGTTCGTGGACGACCGGAACAATAGCGCGGACTTCTACCGCAGGTCCGGTGCGACCGTTGTCGGTCACAACACGGGACTCCCCGCACGGCGTCCCACCAACAGCGAGCTGAGCCATTACCCGGGCATTGACGGAACATGGTTTTACGTCGACGCATGGCGAATGCACCAGGGCAAGATCAACTGCTCGCGGTGCCGCGACGTGTTCGAGTTCGTCGACGAGGACGGCGGCTACCTCCTATGCCCCAACTGCGGGACGCCCGAGGCGAAGTAGCCACGCTCGACGTCTGATGTTCCCGTAACGATGTCTCAGTGGGAACGAACAAGCGCTACCCGCATCTGCCGGCGCAGAGGGGCGAAGAGCGAGAGCTGCGCGAGGCGCGCAAGCGCGGGCCGCTGCGCACCCTCGATTCCCTCCAGCTTCGATTGCATGCGCAGCCGCTCACCATCGTTCCCGAGCAGATGACGATATGGGGTCACGCCTGGCTCCAGTTCGGGGATACGAACGTCCGGTGCGTCGTCCAGGTGAAACGTTGGACGGCCGACGCCGTGGGCGTCCAGGTGACGATCGACGGCGACAAGCTGCGGTGCTGGGTATGGCAGGGAGCATGTCAGCGAATCTCTGACCCGACCGACGTTTGGTAGCCCCGCTGTAAACGATCGCCGGGTTAGTGGACGGCTCCGAGTTCAATGCAGAGAACGCCACCGACGATGAGGACGATGCCGAGGCCCATCAGCCAGGTGAAGGGCTCTTTGAAGAGGAACTTGCTGAGGATGGCGGTGAGTGCGACGCCGGATGCGGCCCAGATGCCGTAGGCGACGCCGAGCGCCATGCCGCCGGCGAGGGCGAGGCTGAGCATGGTGAATGCGAGGACGTAGCCCACGGCCACGCCGACGTACCACCGCTTCTTGTCGACGGCCATACGCAGGGAGAGCGTGCCGACGACCTCGAAGATGATTGCGCCGATGAGGAACAGCCAGACCATCACGCGACCTCTGCCTTCTTCTTGTGACCGGCCTGTGCGCCGAGTTCGACGCACAGCACTCCGGCGATGACGACGACGATGCCGATGCCCATCAAGAGCGTGAGCGGTTCGCCGAAGATGATGAGGGAGAGGAGCGCCGTGAGTGCGACCCCGGAGGCTCCCCAGATGCCGTATGCGACGCCGAGGGCCATGCCGGTGCGCAGCACGAGGCTGAGGAACACGAAGGCGCCGATGTAGCCGGCTGCGACGAGTGCATAGAGGGCGGGTGCGTCGAGCGCCCCCTTGAGAGATAGTGAGCCGGTGACCTCTGCGGCGATCGCGCCGATGAGGAACAGCCAGCCTTTGGCTTTGTTGGTCACTGGGGGTCTCCTTCATTCACGAGTTGCAGGGCGATCGCGCGCAGGACGGATCGTTCGTCGTCGCGGACGGTGGGGATGCCGAGAGCAGCGTTGAACCACGCGCCGTCGGCCAGCAGGCGGGCGGCTCGAAGTGATGCGCGGCTCGCCGGGTCAGTGTCGATGTCGGTGCCGAGCCACGGGGTGAGGCGTTCCGCCCACAGCGCAGACAACCGCTCCCGCAGGTTCACGTCCGCGAGCAGGGCGAGATCGCTGGAGTCGAAGTCGCCATTGAGTGCGTAGTCGACGTACGCGCGCAGCTTGTCGATCGGCTCGGCATCCGTCGAGGCCCGAGTATGCAGATCCGCTTCCCAGCGGTCGATGATGCGGTTCACGACTGCGACAGTGAGAACTTCTTTCGTGCCGAAATGGTGGACCACCCCGGGCTTCGTCAACCCCGCCTCGCGAGCGACTGCATCGAGGGTGAGGGCATCGCCGCGGCGAAGTACTTCAACTGCGTGATCGAGAAGTTCGATTTTGGTTGGCACATTTCAAATATACCTACCATAGGTATGGTAGGTCAACTCAGCTGCGGGCTCAGCCGTAAACGATCGTTTTCGGCGGCCTCGTCGACGTCGACGACCAGGTTCGCGACACGCCGAGAAATGATCCGCCGAAACCCCCTGCCGAAACAGAATCACGCCGGAACATCGGCAGTACCGTTTTCGGCATGGCACACGAAGTCGGCTACGCCCGAGTCTCCAAGCGCGAGCAGAACCCGGACGCGCAGGAGGCTGAGCTGCGCGCCGCTGGCTGCGAACGAGTGTTCGTTGACCACGGCGAATCCAGCCGTGTCGCAGACCGCCCCCAGTGGCTTGCCTGCCTCGACTACCTCCGGCCGGGGGACACCCTCAAAGTGCGCCGGCTTGACCGGCTCGCCGGCAGTGAGCGCATCCTGATCGAGACGTTGCAGGACCTCGACGCCCGACAGGTGAACATCGTCAGCCTCACCGAGCCGATGATCGACACCACGACACCGATGGGCCGCGCCCTCTACGGCATCGTCGCCGTGTTCGCGCAGCTCCGCGTCGACACGATCCGAGAGAACACGACCCGCGGCCTCGACTACGCCAGGACCCAGGGCCGCGTCGGCGGCCGCCCGAGCGTCATGACGCCCGAACGGATCGCGACGGCGGAGCGCATGCGCGCGGAGCAGCAGAGTTGGGAGAGCATCGCCCGCGTGCTCGGAGTTGGGGCCACCAGTGTTCGCCGTGCGCTCAACCGCTAGACCCCGCTAACCGTCTCTTATAGAATGTTCTATAGGAGGTGATCGTTATGACGATCGCAGAGGTTCCGGCCGAGGCGCGAGCGGCAATGCGCGCCCGCCGCCGGAAGGAAATGGACGAGCTGGACTACCGGCGCGAGCTGCGCCGGCTCGAAGAGTGCGGTTACAGCCAGACGCAGATCTCCAAATGGCTCGGGATCGCGCAGCCGTCAGTGCTCAGCGCGCTCCGCACGGCCGCCAAGGTCACGATGCCGCTGGACGGATTCTCCGGGGCGACGCCCTACGAGATTTGCCAGCGCTACGCGGGCGGTCTGATCGACCGCGCGCAGCTCGTCGACGAACTCACACGGTTCCCCTACGTCGAAGGCGGCCGCACAGACGGGTATGACTCTCTCATCGTCGACCCGGCCGGCACCTGGTCCGAAGTTAGTGACGCGCGACGTCGCGGGCTCATCGAGAACGATGTCTACGAGGAAGTGTTCAACCGCCGCCACAACTCCACAGCCACGCCGGCACCGGCTGCGGAGGAAGCGCCCGCACCGCGTAAGGTCTCGCCGAAGGATCGCGCGCGCGACACCGCTCGAGAAATCGCCACGGCGGTCGGCGGGGGAGAGGTCACCGAGAAGAACGGCCGCTTCTTCATCAAGACCAAGAAGGGCGTGCAGCTCGAAGTGAAGGGCCCTCGTGGAGGGTTCTCCGAGCGCAGCAGCCGCGCCGGCAAGATCCACGCCGTCAGCCTTCCGAGCGGCAAAGTTGTGAAGGTCAGCAAGGGCAGCGGGAAGGTCCACGCTCACGATCGGCACGGCGACTAGAGCGTGGTTTCCGATGCAGTCGCTCGCCACATGGATACCGTGCGCGAGCTGTCCAAACCTGGCCAGGCACTCTCGAAGGATGCCCCCACCGCCACGACGAACAACCCCGCGTGGTGGGTCGGCGGTGAGCCGACACTGGCGCGCGACCTTCTCCACGAACGACTGATCGACGAAGCGCGCGCCGCGGCTCCCGACGTGGAGCAGCAGTACCGCGCGATCGTTCTCGCCGGCCCTCCCGGCGCCGGCAAGAGCACTGTCCTGGCCGACGTGCTCGGAGAGCACCGAGGGAAGTACCTCGTGATCGACGCGGACGAGTTCAAGCGGTCGCTCCTGCGCGAGGCGCAGCAGGACGGGAGCTACGACACGTGGCTGATGCCTGATGCCATTCGCGAGCGTGAGGCGCAGGGGGAGAGGTTCTACCCGCTGGAGCTGGCATCCCTCGTGCACGAGGAATCGTCCTACCTCGCCAAGAGCTTGCGAGCCGACGCGATCGCCGCGGGCGACAACATCGTGATCGACACCGTGCTCAGCAACGAGGCGGATGCCCTGGCGCTCGGGCAGCGCCTTGCCGCGGCCGGATACGACGTCCGCGTGATCGACGTCGAGGTTCCCTACGAGCTGTCCGAAGAGCGCATCCGCGGCCGCTGGGAGCATGCCTACACAACCGCCCTAGACGGCGGTGATTCGCTCGGAGGCCGATGGGTTCCCAGCGAGTATGCGCGCGACGTGTTCGATGGACCTGGAGGCCGATCGAAGCCGGAGGCCGCAGCACGCGCCCTAGCCGAGCAGTGCCCCGCAGTCGGCCGATATCGCGTGTTCCGCACGACCGCCGAAGAGGCGCGCGCAGCAGACGCCGAGGGGCGTCCTGCGCAGGCGACAGTCGAGGTCGACAAGTCCCGCAGCTCACGCAGCGCCACGCTCGTCGACACCGCCCTGGCGCGCACGCAACAGCGCGCCGCGGTCGCGCGCCCGACAGTCTCCGACCGGGGCTCATCGACGAACGGACCCGAGCGCTCCTAAACGCTCAATCGGCATCCTTCGAGAGCGTGTCGATCACCGTCACAAACTCCGCCCCCGTGACCGTCACCGTGTTCAGCAGGTGGTAACCGTAGCGCCCGTGATCCGCGAGCTGCTGATCGCGCTCAGCAACCTTCCGAAGCAGATTGCCTCGCGAGTCGTCCAGCGTCGGCAGTGTTGTCGTGATCGTCGTGAACGCAACCAGAGTGCTCATCGTGACGTCCTCTCCCTTGGTTAGTGTCGTCCGAAAGTGAGCAGTTCGGCGCATGCGCCGAGCTGCCTGCTTTCGGCGAACACTTGCCGCCTTGCACGGAGTGGAGGGGCGGTCAAGGGGAGCCCGCAGGGCTCTCCCGAAGGGACGCGTAGCGCCCTTGACGGCCGTGGAACGGAGTGCAACCCCGCGACGCGGGGAGACGCAACAGACCCCGCACCGAAAGCCGGATGCGGGGTCTGCAATGTGCGGGACTATACGAGGTCGGAGCCGCCACCTTCTGACCCGTTCGCGGACGCTGGAGCTGACTGAGAGGACGTCTGCTTGCGCGCGGCGCGCTTGCGCGTGCGCTGCTTCTTGTCCGGCTCATCAAAGCCGATCTTGCGCAGCTCCGCGTCGGTCCATCCGGCCGACAGCGCGGCGTTGTATCGCAGCACGTCGTCGCGCTCAGCGTCGCTCACCGAGGCGGCGAGTTCGCGCTCCAGCTCGGCGCGGCGGCGGTCCGCGTCGGCGCGCACGTCGACGACGTTCTGACGCGCCTCCGCGAGGCCCCGAATGGCGCTCAACCGCTCCTGCTGGAGCTGGTTCGCGCGTGCTTCTGCTTCTTCAACGGAGAGTGTTTTAGCCATATCCATAGTGTATGTATCGGTTCCGTCAAACACCAGAGCGCGCGCAGCGCGGGGAGGCTCCGAAGCGGCGTAGCCGCTTCCACCCCCTCCTGTCGTCGGGTGCGGCCTCTGAGGAGTCCCAGACGGAGCAAGCTATACAGTTACCCGGGGTAACTGGGGCTTGATCCTCGACACGGGGTCGCGGATGCGGCACACTGGACGTGTGGTCCCCGATCGGGGTCGCTGCGCTGGGCATGAGAGAGGTGGTGTTGGTATGGCGAACGAGTCGCCAGAACGCCGCACGCCCAAGGGCAGGCGGCGGCAGAACGTCAAGGGCGGTCGGACGATCAGGCATGAGGTCTGGGTGTCGCCCGAGGAAGAGGGCGTGCTGTACCGCGCAGCCCTCGCCCAGGACGTGACGATTCCGCGCTACCTGGTGGAGCGCGCCACGGCACAGGAGACGGGGGAGACGGCGACAGCTCGACGCGAGCAGCTTGCCGACCTGTTCCGGCTGCACCGTTCACTCGCGAGCGTCGGTAACAACCTCAATCAGATCGCACGCGCAACGAACGCCGAGGGGTTCGTGCCCGTCGAGCTGCGCGACGAGCTGCGGCACACCATCGCCGTGGTGCGACGCACTGCGGAGCAGATCGACGAGGTAGTGGATCAGCTCGGAGTCCGCGCATGATGCCGAACGTCGTGCGCGGCGATCGCATGTCCGGATTGCTGACGTACCTCGCGGGAGCGGGTCGCCACAACGAGCACACGGAGCCGCACGTTGTCGCAGGCGATGACGCGATCATGGCGTGGCACTCAGACACCGAGCTTGGACGTGACTCTGCACTCGCGATCGCGCGGCACCTCGACCGCACCAAGCAGGCGTTTGGTACGGAGGTTGCGGGCGGTCACGTGTGGCATTGCTCGCTGTCGCTGCGCGCCGAAGAGGGCATGCTGACGGACGATCAGTGGAATGCGATCGCCAACGACTTTGTGAAGCTGATGGACTTCGATGACGCCGAAGGGACGAAGGCTCCGACACGGTGGGCTGCCGTCCGCCACGGGGTCAGTCAGAACGGCAATGACCACATTCACATCGTGGTCAACCTCGTGCGCGAGGACGGCACGAAGGCGAGCGTTCACAACGACTTCCACCGTGCTCAGAAGGCGTCACGAGCACTGGAGCAGAAGTACGGCCTGGAAGTGCTGGAATCGGCGTCGGCCGAGCGGTCGACGCGCGGCTACGACCCGGCCGAGCAGGAGGCGCAGGCGCGGTCACGCGCTGAGTGGAAGTACGAGCGTGCGCGCACTGACAGCGACGAGCTGACGCCGCCGTGGGAGCAGCTTGCACCCGCGGACCGGCAGGCCCGAGTCGCCGCAGAAAAGAGCACCGATCAGCCCCGGTATGCGCTCGCGCGAACCGTCCGCGGATGCGCCACCGCGGCGGAGAACGAGGGCGAGTTCGTGCGCCGCATGCGGCGGTCCGGCCTCATCGTTCGCCCCCGGTTCGCGGAGGGCACCCAGGACGTCATTACCGGCTATAGCGTGGCCCGTCGACCCGAGGCCGGCGAACGGCCGATCTGGTACGGCGGGGGACACCTGGGACGCGACCTGACGCTGCCGCGACTGCGCGCCGAGTGGCCCGACACGGCGAACGGCGCGACGGATGCCGCGGCCGAGTGGAACGCCGCCTACCGCGGCCGCCGCGTCGTCCAGCCGGGACGCGAGGCGACCGAGGTCGACCCGCAGATGTACGAGCAGATGAACGCCGAGCTGGGTGAGCTGCGCGAGCGGCTGCGCGGTGTTCCGGTCGACGATCGCGAGACGTGGGCGCGCGTCGCACGACACACGGCTGGAGCGTTTGCCGCGTGGTCCAACGCGGTCGAGAACGAGCCTGGCGACCTCGCCCGCGCGTCCGACATTCTGTCGCGCTCTGCGCAGACGTGGCGCACGCCGATCAAGCCGAGGCCCACCAGCATGGGGTCGCTCGCCGGCACGGCGATGCTTCTCGCATCGGGTGCCCGTGGCGGGCAGGGTCTTGCCGCGCAGGTCATTATGATCCGCCAGCTCGCCAACCTCGCCAAGGCTGTCCACGACGCCGCGCGAGCGAGCGGCGAGCTGCGTCAGGCGCAGGCGATCCGGGATGCCGAGCGCGACCATCTGCGCACCGTGCACGCCCGCCTGGAGGCATACGCAACGACCGCACCGGCACCAGCTCCGGCAGTCCCGGTCGACCCTGAGCTGGAGGCCATGAAGCAGCGCATTAGCGCCGGCCGCACAGACGTCAACAAGATCGGTTCGCCGCTGCCGACCGAGCTGCCAGACCGCCCGCGCGTGAGCCCGAGCGTGAAGCAGCCGGAGCGCGGCCCCGAGCGATAGGAGGGTACGGAAATGGTGGATACGGACGGAATCGAAGAAAGCCTGGAGGGCATGGCGCGCGTCGCCGTGACGGCTGGTGCTCGGCTCGGTGAACAGCTCAGCCAGGCGATCGCACAACGCGCCCGCGAGCTGGAGGCCCGCACAGCCACGGAGGCCCGCGATCTGCGCGACCGGTTCGAGGCTGAGCGCGCCGCAGCGGTAGCCGAGGTGCGACAGGTGCACGGTGCCGAGTTCTGGAACGAGAACGACCCTCAGCGCATCGGGCAGACGTTCGCCACGGCGACGGCCTGGCGCGAGTTCGAGCCCGAGGCGCGCACCGCCGAGGACCGCATGAAGGTCGAGCTGCGCGAGCGCTACGGCATCGACACCGACGCCCTCGACGGCGACCCGGCCAGGGTCCAGGAGTGGGTCGCCCGCCTGGAGGCGGAGCGTCTCGAACGACTCGCCCAGGAAGAGCGCCGCAAGGAGCAGGAGGACCGCGCTGACGCCGCGGTAACCCTCAGCGAAGCCGACCGGCTCGACGCACAGGCGGCACAGGCTGAGGCTGCCGCGCAGCACGAGCCCGACCCAGCCGACAGGGACGCCGCGGCGACTCAGGCCGGCGAGCTGCGCGAAGCCTCCACGGACGTGCGCGCGGAGTCCGCACAGGACTACGACAGCGCCGGTCGACGAGCTGCGCGCGCCGCCGAGCTGGAAGGCAAGCAGATCGACCAGGAGACGGTCGCGACGCGCATGCGCGCGGACGTCAGCCAGGGCCGGCCGGCATCCGAGGCCGTAAGCGCCGGCAAGGCCGCGAAGGCGCGCAAGACGCGCATCGGAGCCAGCGCAGGACGCACGCAGCAGCTCGGCCGCTGAGCGCACAAGAGAGGGCCGCACCCACCGGGTGCGGCCCTCTCTCGTTGCGTCAGGAGGTCGGTGCCACTCGCTCGTCGACGAACAGCCCTTCGGGCGGCGGAACGTGCGTCAGCGGCTTGCCGTAGTCGATCGCGTCGGGTGAGTTGTGGAAAGGGCCGTCGTCGGCCATGAGCACCCGCATGTGGTGGTCGGCGTGATCGCGCCACCAGACGGACATGCCCGTTGCCGGGTCGAGGCGCAGGTGTTCCCACGCTCGCCAGAGCGCTTCGAGGCGCATCACGGCCTCGTCGTGCTTCCACCACTCGCCCGACCACCACGGCGCCAGCCTGCCGCTCGTCTTACGCCGGTAGGCGTGCCGGAGGAACTGGTCGACGAAGTCGCTGACGTTGCCGTAGACGAGCTGCGGGCCGGGATCGGGTGTCTCGGTGCCGGCGTCGCCGGTCGTCGCGTCAGAACCGCTGTCAGGGGCCGGCCAGGTCGTTTCTTCCTCGTCGTCCCACTCACCCAGACCGCTCATGCTGCGCCCTCCTGCTCGAGCTGACGTTCCACCGTGGCGACTTCGGCCTCAGCCTCCGCGATCGTGCGCGGGGCCTGCGGATCGTGCGCCTTGATCGAGGCGCGCACCTTCTCCGCGAACGGCCCTGTCATCCAGGGCTTCGTGCGGATCAGTGTCGGCCGAGAACCGGACGCGATCACCACGGCGCGACCCTTCGGCATCGCGCCGAGCTCCGACACGTCCAGGGTGCGCTCCCGCTGCACTTGCTGAGACACCGAGCGATGCCCGGTCCCCGACGACACCGACGTGCGCACGCGATCGTGCTCACCGATCAGCCGTGACAGATCCTCCAGGAATGCCGTCTCCGCGACGCCGCCGCCGTAGCACTTGATGTTCGAGGCCGACCACAGCTTGCGCATGCCGGACTCGCCCCACACGTCGACGCCCTGCGACCACGACTGCAGGATGGTCATGAGGACGATCCCCCGGCTGCCGTAGTGGCTGTAGAGGTCCGGGAGCGTCCGCCACCGGCAGACGTTCGCGGCCTCGTCGAGTACGCCCAGGAGCGGCGTCGAGAGGCGTCCGCCAGGCGAGTGCACGGCGAGTTCTTCGGCGGCCTCGACCACGGCGACCGTGAGCGCCGTGACGAGCGGGCCGGCGGTGCCGCGGCCCTCCTTGGAGAGGCTGTAGAGAGTGCCGCCCGCGCGCACGAACGCGGCCGGGTCGAACGTCGGCCGCAGGTCGCCAGGCTCGGGAACAATCCACCGCACGATCGTGCGATTGGTCAGGCACGCCGCCATTTGCTGCGCCGTGCCGTAGATGCCGCCGCGCTGCTTGTCCGGGGCGTTCACGACGCCGGCCACCTGGTCGGCGGTCAGGTCGAAGCCGTGGGATTCCAGGATGCGCACCGGTTCTTCCTCGCTCGGACGGGTGAGCCACCGGTACACGTCCGTGATCGGGCGGCCGTCGAGAGCTGCGGCGAGAAGCAGACCGGCCAGGAGGTCCTGGCCAGCCGGGTCGAAGTAGGCATCCGTCTTGGCCCCCGGCTCACGGCTACCCGCAGCGAAGTGCTCCGCGAGCTTGGCAGCTCGCACCTCGTCGGTGACGTAGCTGAGCGGGTTCCAGTACCAGGTCGGTTCCTCCAGAGCGATGCCCTGCGGGTCGAACACCCACACCGGGCCCCGCTCGGCGCGCACGTCGCGAGTCGCGTCCACGACGTCGCGCTTGTTCGACGTGACGAGAGCGGCCCCAGGTGCGTCGAGGATCGCCGGCACGGCCCGCGAGGTCGTCTTACCGGTGCGCGGCCCCCAAATGTCGATGTGCATGTCCTCCCAGGACGCGAACAGCGGCTTGCCGCTGAACAGGTGCGTGCCGATGGGGACACCGGCACTGTCAGCGACACCGAGCCGCTGCGCGGTCGCGCGGGCCGACTTCTCGCTCAGCGCCTCCACGTCCCGACCGATACCCATGTACCGGGAGGCCGAGTCGACGCGCGTGCGGTTCTTCTGCCCGCCGTGACGGAGCCACAGGTACAACGCCACCAGGAGCAGCGCAGCCACGACGAATCCGACCGCGACCCATGTCGACGCCGGCAGCCACTCGATGCGGCCGCGGAACAGGTCGATAACGAGCTTGAACGGGTCCGAGGGCAGTGTGTCGGCGGTGCCGGCCCACTGGTGGGCGAGGGTGACAGACGTCCACGCTCCGACGCCCAGAACGGCCGCGCCGCCCGCGATGACGAGGACGGCGAGGCTCTGACCGGACATGCCCGCGGGATCGCGGCGGCGGTTGTTGGGCTGGTTCATGCGACGGCCTCCTCAGCGTGCGCGCGGCGGCTGCGACGGCCGACCCGGGACTGGTCGTGCCAGAGCTTGTTCGTGTCGCTCACCTGGAGCTCCACGGTCGTCAGCTCGACGTTGACAGGGATTCCCGGGCGGCCGCCGACCTTCACGAGGAACTTCCCGCGGCCGGGAGGCTCGGCCTCGCGGCCGGTTGCCGGGTCCCACTCGGGCGGGTCCTGCCAGCCGATGAGAAGTTCCTGCTCGGCGTTCGAGAACGGCACGGCGCTCGTGAGCTGCGGCATTTCTGCGGACGGCAGACCGCCGCAGATCACCATGCCGGAGCGCTCAACGAAGCCTTTGGCCTTCATCCGATCTTCCTCGCTGGAGAGGGCAAGAAGGTCGCTCATCGTGTGCGAGATCATCGCCATGCCGACGCCGCGCTGACGGTTCAGGCGCGTGAGCGCGTCGACGCGATCGACCATGCCGCGGCCGGCGCGCAGCGCCCGCCACAGCTCGTCCAGGATGACGAAGTAGTGGCGGCGCGGCTCCAGGCCGGCATCCGCCAGAGCGTTCGCGACGTTGACCGTTCCGAATCCGGCACTCCAGCAGGCCAGCAGAGTCGCGGCCTGGAGGTCCATGTCTGAGTCGTCGATCGCGCTGACGTCGTAGACCACTGGCTTGTCGCGGCGCATCGGGTTGGTGGTCGGTCGAGCGAACGTTTCCCCGAGGCGGCCGCCGCCGACGAGGCCGATCAGAGAGGCCTCCAGGTGCTCGGTGATCGCCTTGTACTTCTCGTCGACACCACGATCCAGCGCGACCTCACGCAGCTCCTGCGGACCCTCCTGGATGACCCGCAGGAGGTCACCCAGCACGGGCACACCGTCGTGATGGGCGTCGAGGTACTTCAACGCCCGGTCGAGGATCGTCTCTTCGCGGTCAGTCGGCGGCTGCTTCCGGATGATCGTCAGCAGAGCCGCCACGATCGTGTGACGACGCCCGTGGGCGTCGGCCATGACCTGTGCGGCCTCCTTCTCGAAGCCTTCTTCCCGCAGCCGTGCAGCCGCTTCGACGGCCTCACCGGGATCGAGGACGTTCAGATACCCCCGGCCGCGGCCGAGGGTAATGATCTGCCCGCCCATTGCGTTGATGAGGTCGACGTAATCCGGCTTCAAGTCGCCCAGCACCAGCGGCATCACGCCGTAGCCGGCGAGGCCGGTGGCCATGCGACGAATCAGCGTCGACTTGCCGAGTCCGGGCTTCCCGAGCACGAAGACGGACGGGTTGCTGATGAGCTTGGCGCGCTGGAACCAGCTGATGGGGTCGCAGCACACGGTCGCGCCCGTGTAGATGTGTCGGCCGAGGGGGACGCCGACCATCGGCGTCCCTGTACCGATCGCGAACGGCCACAGGCCACATACCTGCACGGTCGTGCCGCGCCACTCTGCTGGCTGCTGCACGTAGACCGACTCGCCGCGTCCGCGGCCGAGCCACCCACGCAGGCCCGGGCGTTGAGGGCGTACCACGGGGGTTTTCTGCGTGGCGTCGACCGTCGACACCCGGCGCTTGTTTCGAGTAGCCACAGTGACCTCCTACAGGTTGTTTCGCAGCTCGGCGGGAATCTTGATGTGCTTCGACAGGACGAGGCCGAGCGGCAGAGCCGCAGCGAAAGCACTGTCCTGCGAGCCGTACACGGGCCGCAGTCGCAGTCGCGCGGTCGCCCCGAGGTTGTCGATCGCGGCCACGGCATCCGCTTCCTCAGCGGGCGAACGCACCGTGGCGGTGACCAGCATGCCGAAGTTCACCAGGCCGGCGCCGCTGGCCTCTTCCGCAGCGGTCGCCGCGGCCGCACGCACAGCGAGCGTGTCGCGGGCCTTCGCCTTGGCATCCGCCGTTGCACGGAACTCCGCAGCCCGCAGGTCCGCCTCCACCATCGCCGCAGCGCGAGCCGGGGAGATAGGCCGGTACAGCAGAGTGATGCGCTTTCGCGCAATATCGCGGTGCGGTGCCAGGAGACGGCCGAGGACACCGGACTGGACGTTGCCGCGCGGTGCGCCGGTCATCGACCAGGTGACCGAGTGCCCCGAGTCGTGCCGGTAGCTCGACCAGTTCGCCTGCGCCGCAGACGGGCCGACGTCGGTCCAGTCCAGCTCGGGCGGCTGGCCGGCCGCGTGCGCCTCGTCGATCAGCACGGAGGCCGCCGGATCGTAGGCGATGCGGATAATCTCGCAGAGCTGCTGCGCGGTCAGCGGGTGCGCTGCGCCCGCGCCGGTCGCCTGGAGCGTCTGGGTTAGACCAGGCAGACGCGATGCCAGCTCACGCGCCATGTCGTCGGGCTTGCGACGCTTACCGCCCTGACGGGCGGCCGCGCTGAATGTGATCGTGACGTAGGCACGCACGACACTTGACCCCGCGGGGTAGCGGTCGACGGCCTCGACGAGCATTTCTCGAGCGAACGCGGGTGCGTTCTCGTCAATGTTCATTTCGACCTCACGGCGCAGACGTGTGCCCGAATCGGGAGCCGTCTCAATCGTCACCGTGGCCGACTCGACCCCGGCCTCATCGGCCAGGTTCGCGAGCCAGTGGCCCCAGTCGGCCACCCACACGTCGATCTGCTCTGCGTCGACGAGCGAGGCCCCGGCGGGCTCCGTGCCGATGACGATGCTGTAGTTCGCCGTGGCCGGGTGGAACAGGAGCGCGAA
>Ga0209646_1000365_pt1 | contig 30280 bp, 28 predicted proteins | sample AraplaL_Col_mTSA_FD_184259 | JGI IMG/M metagenome (GOLD analysis project Ga0209646, IMG submission 184259) | Arabidopsis root microbial communities from the University of North Carolina, USA - plate scrape CL_Col_mTSA (SPAdes) (version 2) | ecosystem: Host-associated > Plants > Roots >...
GCCGCTGCGCCAGCGCGCGCGCCAGCGCCACCCGCTGCCGCTGGCCACCGGACAGTTGATGCGGCAACTGGTGCGCCACATGTTCCAGCTCGAACGCTTGCAGCCAGTAGCGCACCGCCTCGCCATCCACCCGCGCCAGCGGATTGCGCCAGCCGCGCTGCAATCCGAAGGCAATGTTCTGCCGCACGTTCAGGTGCGGGAACAGCGCGTAGTCCTGGAACAGATAAGCCAGCTGGCGCCGCTGCGCCGGCACGTCGATGCCGCCGCCGCTGTCGAACAGCCGGCGGCCCGCCACCTCGATGTGGCCGCGGTCGGGCGTGCTCAGGCCGGCCACCGCCTTCAGCAGCAGGCTCTTGCCCGCGCCCGACGGGCCGTAGATCACGATGCGCTGGCTGCTCGACGTCAACTGCGCACGCAGCTCGAAGGTCCGCGAGCCGGAGCGCAGGGTCTTGCCGATGTCGATGTTGATTTGCATGCTCAAGCCTGCGGGTTGCGGTTAGGCGTCAATTTGTTCGCCGCGATCAGCACCGCGATGCAGACCACGGAGGTGATGATCACCAGCAGGTTGGCGCTGTCGTCCTGCCCCGCCTGCACGGCCTCGTACACGGCGATCGACAACGTCTGCGTCTTGCCGGGAATGCTGCCGGCCACCATCAGCGTCGCGCCGAACTCGCCCATCGAGCGCGCGAAGGCCAGCAAGGCGCCGCCCAGCACGCCGCGCCAGGCCAGCGGCAGCGTCACGCGCAGGAACACGCCGAACGGCGAGATGCCCAGCACCCGTGCGGCCTGCTCCAGTTGCGTATCGACCGTCTCGAACGCCGCCCGCGCGCCCTTGAGCACCAGCGGAAACGCCACCACAGCCGCCGCGATCACCGCCGCCTGCCAGGTGAAGATCAGGTTGATGCCGAACGTGCGCTGCAGCCACGCGCCGATCACGCCGTGGCGGCCGATCACCACCAGCAGATAGTAGCCCAGCACGGTCGGCGGCATCACCATCGGCAGCGTCAGCAGCGCGTCCAGCAGCTCGCGCCCCGGAAAGCGCTTGCGCGCCAGCAGATAGCCCAGCGCCACGCCGAACAGCAGGTCCAGCAACGTCGCCCAGCACGCCACCTTCAGCGACAGGCGCAGCGCGATCCATGCGGGTTCGGCGAGAAAACTGTTTATCACGTTACGGGCGGCCGAAACCGTACTTGGCCAGGATCGCCTGGCCGGACGACGACAGCACATAATCGGCAAACTTGCGGCCGGCCGCCGCTTGCGGCCCCGCCGCGATCACCGCGATCGGATAGCTGACCGGCGTTTCGGTCGGCACAGTGGCGACCACCTTGACCTTGTCCTTCATCACGGCGGCATCGGTGGCGTAGACAAAGCCTGCATCGACCTCGCCGCGCGCCACGTAGTCCAGGCTCTGGCGCACCGAGGCGCCGTAGATGGCCTTGGGCTCGACGGCCGCCCACAGCTTGGCCTGCTCCAGCGCGTGTTTGGTGTAGCGGCCCACTGGCACGCTGGCCGGATTGCCCATCGTCACGCGCGCGACGCCGGCCTGCTGCAAGTCGGCGATGCCCTTGATCGCCAACGTGGCGGCCATCGGCGTGATCAGCACCAGGCTGTTGCTGGCGAAGTTCCTGCGGCTGGCCGGGGCCAGCAATTTGAGCGTGTCGGCCTTGTCCATCGCATCCTGGTCGGCCGAGGCGAACACGTCCACCGGCGCGCCCTTGGCGATCTGCTGCACCAGCGGATCGGAGGCGGCAAAGTTGAACAGCACTTTGTCGCCCGCGTGCTCCTTCTCGTAGGCGGCGCCGATTTCCTTGAAGGCATTGGTCAGGCTGGCCGCGGCCGACACCGTGATCTCCGCCGCCGACGCGCCCATCGCCACCGACATCAGCACCACCCCAAGTTTCAACGCACGCATCGATTTTTCCTTTAAGTAATGAATCGCAATAAACTCGATTATATAGCGATAGTCGGGTTGCGGCACTACGCACAAGGGACTAGGAGTGTTATGCTGAAAATATTATTTAAAAACCATGATTGCATCACATGCTCTTTAAAGCACTGCTTGCACTGTTCGCGCTGGGCATATTGGCCGCGCTGTTACTGCCCTTTGCGCAGCTGCGCGCGGCCAGGCTCGACGCCGTCGGCGCCGTGACGGCGCGCCGCCACCTGTGCCTGAGTGGCCTGGTCGTGGCCGTCGCGGCGGCAGCGGCTTCGGGATTTTCGTTTGCAGGGCACGCCGCCAACGTAATGGCCATCGCCATCGCGCTGATCGCGGCCGGCGTGCAGGTACTCTATTCCATCGACAGCCGCCCGAGGATCCTGGGCGCCGTCATCGGGCTCGTGGCCGGTGTCGCATGGCTGCTGGCCTTACTCTTCTGCGCCATGAGTCTGGCATTCGGCAATTCGCTGGTCACGGTGACACTTGGCGACGGCCTGTATTGCAGCGAAGCCGTATATGGCTTCGCGGCCGGCGACTCCGGCGAGGAAACGGATCTCTACCAGCGCTACCTCGTCATCGACCACACGGTTTATCATCAGGTACATTCGGACATTTATCCCAACGAACCCCAGCCCGAGCGCGCCAAGTTCGCCACCGCGCTCGCGAATTGCCAGGCCAGGATCAACCAGGCCCGAGCCGCCGGCGCGCATCCGGGATAACACGGCGTGAAAGGAAACGACATGTGGCAGGAATCGAACCACGCCGGCAGCCGGCCATGAGCCTGCCGCCACATCAGCGTACAGACTGGCTGCGCCACGGCCGGCAGGCCGAAGGCGTGGACCTGTTCGAAGCGTTTTTCCAGGGCGCGGCGTACGGCACGCATCGCCACGACAGCTACGCCATCGGCCTGACCATGTCCGGCGTTCAATCGTTCCGCTACCGGTCGTCGATGCGCCACAGCCTGTCCGGACAGGCGCTGGTGCTGCATCCCGACGAACTCCACGATGGCCAGGCCGGCACCAAGGACGGCTTCCACTACCGCATCGCCTACCTGGCGCCAGCATTGCTGCAGCAGGTGCTGGGCGGCGCGACGCTGCCGTTCATCGATGGCGGCGTCTCCGGCGACCGCCGGCTGGTGAAGGCGGCGCGCGGCCTGCTGAACAACTTCGACTCAGCACCCGACGCGATGGAACGCGACGACGCGCTGGTCGACGTCGCCACCGCCCTGCGACAGGTGGCTGGCCAGTCAACGCCGGCCGGCGGCGACTTCCGCGCGGCCCAGATCGCCCGCGAACATATCGACGACGCCCTGCTCTCGCCGCTGACGCTGGACCAGCTGGCGCAAGCCAGCGGCCGAGACCGCTGGAGCCTGTCGCGCGATTTCCGGCAATTCTTCGGCACCAGCCCGCACCGCTACCTGACCTTGCGCCGCCTGGAACTGGCGCGTCGGCTCATGCTGCGCGGCATGCCGCTGGCCGACAGCGCGGTCCACGCCGGCTTCGCCGACCAGCCGCACATGACACGCCATTTCGTCGCGGCCTACGGCATCCCGCCGGCTCGCTGGCTGCGCCTGAACGCGGACGCACAAACGTTCAAGACTCGCTGAGCGCGGCAGGCTACAGTGGCTGCTCCATCGTCCCCACAGGAACCGCCATGAAGCAAGCCCTCTCCCCCGCCGCCAGCGCAGCCGCGCTGTCCGAACACTGGTCGCCGCGCGTGATCGGCGACCTTGACGACAACTACATCAAGGTCGCCAAGGTGCTTGGCTCGCTGGCCTGGCACAGCCACGACGCCGAGGACGAACTCTTCTTCATCCTCAAGGGCCGGCTGCGCATCGAGATGGAAGACGGCGCGGTCGAACTGTCCGAAGGGCAGGCCTATGTCGTGCCGAAAGGCGTGCGCCACAATCCGGTGGCGGAACAGGAGTGCCTGCTCATGCTGATCGAAAAGAAAGCCACGCTGCACACCGGCGACACAGTCACCGAGAAAACCCGCTCCATCGCGCAGCAGCTCGGCTAGCTGTGCGACAGGATGTTGAGCAGCCGTCCGAACGGATCACGCACAAATAAGCGCCGCACGCCCCACGGCTCGCTGACCGGGTCGTACTCCAATGGGACGCGCGCGGCGACCAGGCGCCGGTGGGCTTCATCCAGGTCGTCGACCTCGATGGACAGGTCCGGCACCGGCGTGCCCGAGCCGCCCTCGGACGCAAAGCTGATCTGCGGCATGGCCTCGCCCTCGCCCGCCAGCGTCACGATCCAGCCGTGGTCCATCACCACCGACAAGCCCAGTACGCCGCCGTAGAACGCCTTGGCCGCGTCGGTGTCCGCCGTGGCGATGTTGCTTACTATCCGTGTTACCCGCATGTTTCACTCCTTTCATTGATGGGGAGGACCGCCAGCTGTGGTACATTCACGCCTCGATTCTTTCCAGCCGTGCCCCGACATGTCCTCCCTGAAGTACCTCAGCGCCTATTCCGAACAAACCCAGCAGCAGGTGTCGCAACTCCTGGCCCAGAACCGGCTGGGCGAAGTGCTGCTCAAGCGCTACAGCAAGGCACACGAGCTGCGCACCGACAAGGCACTTTACCAGTACGTGCAGGATTTGAAAAATGAACATTTGCGCAACGCCGAGCCGATCAACAAGGTCGAGTACGACAGCAAGATCCACGTGATCAATCACGCTCTGGGCTTGCACACGTCCATCTCGCGCGTCCAGGGCGGCAAGCTCAAGGCCAAGCACGAGATCCGCGTGGCGACGCTGTTCAAGGAAGTGCCGATCGAATTCCTGCGCATGATCGCCGTGCACGAGCTGGCGCACATCAAGGAGAAGCAGCACGACAAGGCCTTCTACAAGCTGTGCACGTACATGGAGCCGAATTACCACCAGTACGAGTTCGACCTGCGCCTCTACCTCACCGAGCTGGATCAGTCGGGCAAGCGCCTGTGGAGCCAGGCGGCGTAATCTGTTCGAAACCCGGCAGCGATGAAAACACCTTGGTGGCAAAAGCGATAAAAAGCTTGGCGCGCAAGGGCTGGTACTTTCGTGAAGGATAAAGAAGATGCAGGTCCTGCTTGCGTGCGGACCAGTCTTCCAGCACCCGCACCAGTTCGCCACCGTCGAGCAAATCGCGCACCAGCCACTCCGGGCACACCGCGACGCCTCCATCAAGCAACAGTGCTTCCCGAATTGCCAACGCGTTGTTGACGCGATAGCGGCTGCGCGTCGCAACACGCGCTACCTCACCGCTTCGGAACAATTCGAGCGCGGCGCCTGGTGTCCAGGCAAAGCGCACGAAATCATGTGACGACAGGTCGTCCGGGGTTGCGGGAGTACCCCGCCTCTTCAAATACGCTGGCGAGGCCACCAGGAAGCGAGGGACCGTTGCCAGGTGCCTGCCCACGGCCTCCGCCGGCAAAACGCCGCCAAGCCTGAATGCAACATCAACACCCTCCTCAACGAGATCGACGAAGCGGTCATTCAAAATCATCTCCACTTCGATTGCCGGATGCTCTGCGAGGAACTGCTGGACCATGGCATTGATACGGTATTGCCCGAGTGCGACCGGCGCATTGATACGCAGCAGACCGGACACTTGCCCGTTCATTCCCTGGATGCCACCCACCGCAGCGTCAAACTGTTCAAGTATCAACTTGGCGTCGGCATAGAAGCGCAGCCCTTGTTCGGTTGGCGACAGGCCACGCGTGCTGCGCTCGAAAAGCCGGGTCCCAAGTTGCTGCTCAAGCTGAGCCAGCATCTTGCTCACGGTGGGTTGTGTCGTGCTGGCCTCGCGGGCGGTTGACGACAAGCTGCCTAACTCGACCGCTCGCACAAAGGTTCGCATCAAACGAAAAGTATCCACGGCCATCCATTCGAAATTGGAATAACTACCTTTCGATTTTACTACCTTCCGCCAGATTTTCGAATAGCCTAATGTGGGGCTTTCGAACGGAAGGAACGACGATGCCCTACAAACTTAAATCGATAGCAGCGCTCAGTCTTGCAACGGCTTTGCAGAGCGCATCCCTCGCGGCTGCGCCCGACACCAAAAGCAAGGATCAGTATTGGGTGACATCCTGGTACGCGGCGCCCCAGTCGAGCTGGGATTCCACATTTGTTTTGCCGACCAATGTCCCTGTCTACCTGGACAACCAGTCCGTGCAGGAGAACGTCCGTCTCAGCGCTGGCGGACAGCGCATCCGGGTCGTTTTCTCGAACCGATATGGAAAGGAGCCGGTGCTCGTTGGCGAGGTACGCATTGGTGTAGCGGGCGAGAGCCGGTCGTACCAGCGCTTGTCGTTCTCCGGCCTGCCGGGTATCTCGATATTGCCAGGTGCGACAGCGACCAGCGATCCGTTGCCGCTGCCGGTCAAGCCGCTGGCGAATTTAAGCGTCACCACGTATTTGCCGTCGCGTACCGCTGTCGGCAGTTTCCACTGGGGTAATCAGCAAACTGTCCAGGTGACAGCAGGACGGGCGGCCGAAGCGCCTCACGCACAAGGCGGAGATCGCATCGAAGGACGTTTATTTTTAAGCGCCGTCATGGTTGAAACTGCTGAGAAGCGCCGGACTGTCGTCGCGCTTGGCGACTCAATCACGGACGGAAACGGATCAACGCCAGATGCCAATCATCGATGGCCCGACTATCTCGCGAACCGCCTTGCACCGTACGGTGTCGCGGTGGCGAATGCCGGGATCTCCGGAGCGCGCTTGGTCAGCGATGGAATGGGCCAGAACGCCCTGGCCCGTTTGGAACACGATGTGCTGAGCCAACCGGGCGTATCCGATGTCATCGTCCTGCTCGGCATCAACGACATTGGCTGGCCTGGCAGCCCATTCGCCCCCACCGAAGCGCCGATGACGCTCGACAGGCTTGCGGCGGCCTACCGGCAACTGGTTACCGCCGCTCACATCCGGGGCGTGCGCGTGACCGCTGGAACGCTGCCGCCGTTCGAAGGAGCGCTCGAAGGCACGCCGTTCGCAGGCCACTACAGTCCGGACAAGGAACAGCTGCGCCGGAAGTTCAATCAATGGATACGAACAGCAGGCGTATTTGATGCGGTGATTGACTTCGACGCGCTTCTGCGCGATCCGGAGCATCCTCAAAGAATGCGCCCCGCCTTCGACTCGGGCGACCATCTGCATCCCGGCGACGAGGGATATCGCACGATGGCGCAGTCCATCGACATAACGTCTTTTATCAGGAGCACGAAATGACCCAATCGCTCTTTGAACCGTTCGACCTTCGCGGCTTACTCCTACCCAATCGTATCGTCATGCCGCCGATGACACGCGCGCGAGCCGCCGCTGGACAAGTACCGACGTCCCTGATGGCCGAGTATTATGCCCAGCGCGCATCGGCAGGATTGATCATTACGGAAGGCACGCAAGTCAGCGCCCAAGGCCAGGGTTATGCATGGACACCCGGCATCCACACAGCGGAACAGGTGGAAGGATGGAAGAAGGTCACGACCGCCGTGCATAACGCCGGAGGCCGCATCTTCGCGCAGCTGTGGCACGTCGGGCGCCTGTCGCACGTGTCGCTGCAACCCGGCGGCGCGGCCCCCGTTGCCCCATCGGCGATCATGGCTGACGGGGTTCAGGTCTTCATCGATCCGGATGGATTGGGCGCTGCCGCAGGCCAAGGAAAAAAGGTGCAGCACTCTTCTCCGCGTGCGCTTGAAACCGCGGAGATTGGCGAGCTCGTACACCAATTCGCAGGCGCAGCGGCCAACGCCATGAACGCAGGGTTCGATGGCGTCGAACTGCACGGAGCGAACGGTTACCTGATCAACCAGTTCATCGACTCGGGCACAAACCAGCGCACCGACATCTACGGCGGCACTTTGACCAACCGGCTGCGCTTCGTCGAAGAGGTGGCGCGCGCGGTGATCGCGATCTGTGGCGCCGAGCGCGTCGGCATTCGCTTCTCGCCCCTGACGACGGCCCAGGGCGCGATCGACGACACGCCACAGGCGACCTATCTGGCCGCGGCCAAGTTGATGGACGATCTGAATATCGCGTACGTCCACATTGCGGAGGCTGATTGGGACGATGCCCCGCTGATGCCGGCCGCTTTCAAAGAGGCTTTCAGACGAGTCTACTCAGGCGCAATGATCTATTCAGGCCACTATGACCAAAAGCGCGCAGAGGAAGCTATCGGCAGGGGCTGGGCTGACATGATCGGTTTTGGGCGGCCATTCATCGCGAACCCCGACCTGCCACGCCGCCTTCAGACCAACGCGCCGCTGACTCTTGGCGACTCCACGAAATATTTCGGTGGCGATGCAAGGGGATTTACCGACTGGAGCCCAGCGGCGTGATCTCCAGCCCGTCCATCGCGTAGCGTGCATACAGGAAATCGCGGATGCCGATGACCTGGCCATCCGCGAATTCCAACGCCACGAAGTAGGCCGGCGTATCGAGCGATACTTCGCGGTCGAACACCAGCATCCCCGGGCGGCCCTCGACCAGCACCGCCGAAAATACCCAGCGCACGGCGGCCGCGTAGGCGCCGAAGTAGTCGCCGACGTCGCGCTTGCCGTTGCGGCGCAGCTTGGTCACCAGTTCCAGCTGCACATCTTCGGCCAGCATGGCGCGCACCGCGTCGAAATCGCCGGCCTTGAAGCCGTCCACGTAGGCCAGCAAACGCGCGCCGGTGTCGCCATCGATGCCGGGCAAGGCGGGCTCGCCGGCCACGCCACGCAGCCTTTCGCGCCCGCGCTGCAAGGCCGACTTGACGGCCGGTTCGCTGGAGCCGGTGATCGCCGCCGCTTCTTCCAGTGTGTGGCCCAGCACGTCCTTCAGGATCACCGCGCCGCGCTGCAAGGCCGGCAGGCGCATGAAGCTGCGCAAGCACGTCGCGGCGATTTCGGGATCGGGCTCTTCCGGAGATGGCACGACGGCCAGTTCGTCCTCGTCCTCCATCGGCGGCATGCGCGCGCGGCGGCGCAGGAAATCCAGCGCGGCGTTGTGGGCGATGCGGTATAGCCAGGCCTGCGGATTATCCAGCCCGCCGAACGATGCACGGGCCGCGTAAGCCTTCGCCAGCGCATCCTGGACGATGTCTTCGCCGTCGATCACCGAGCCGCTCATGCGCGCGCAGTAGCGATGCAGCCTGGGCCGCATCTCGCCGAGCAGTTTTTCAAGCACCACATCGTCCATGTCCGCTACGCCTGTCTAAGCCTTGGCCGCATGGACGACATCGCCCATGATCGGATCGATCGTAGCAAAAGCGGCAAGCTTTGGATAGTAGGCGGCCATGCGCGGGTCGGCCCGCATCGCCGCGACCGCCTCCGGGTCGCGCCATTGGGAATGGATGACGATGCGCGTGCCGTCGGCGGACGCGATCAGGTCGGTGGAAATCCAACCGTCCAGCGTGTGGATGACGGTATGGATATTGTCCCGCAACATATCGAGCACACGGCTCTGGTTGGCGGGGTCAACGGTCAGGGGGATCATCAAGGTAGTCATGGTTCGTCTCACATATTGGCCAGGCCCGCCGATCGGACCCGTTCCCTGTAAGACGATGAACCGCGACAAAACGGATCGGTCCCGCAAAAATATTTATTTGCCGACCAGGCTCAAGCCCTCAGCATTTGCAGCAGCGCTTGCCCGTCCGGCGCGGACATCATCAGCGCCGCATGTTGCGGACGGATGAAACCCTGCGCGCTGGCGTGCTCGATAAAGCCGGTCAGGCCATCGTAAAAGCCGTCCACGTTCAGCAGGCCGATCGGCTTGGCGTGGATGCCCAGCTGCGACCAGGTCAGCATCTCGAACAATTCCTCCAGCGTGCCCATGCCGCCCGGCATGGCGATGAAGCCGTCGGCCAGCTTGGCCATCATGGCTTTACGCTCGTGCATGTCCTTGACGATGAACTGGCGCGTCAGGCCGGTATGGCCCACTTCGCGCTCGACCAGCGCGGTCGGGATCACGCCCGTCACCTCGCCACCCAGGCGCAGCACCTCGTCGGCGATCACGCCCATCAGGCCCACCTTGCCGCCGCCGTAGACCAGCGACAGGTTGTTCTCGACCAGAGCCCGGCCCAGCGCGCGGGCCGCCTCGGCGTACACAGGATTCACACCGGCGTTGGCGCCGCAATACACGCAAATTGCTTTCACTACTGTTTTTCCTCTTCCAGTTCACGTTTCGCCGCGTCCGAATCGAGCCGTTCCATCGCATCGTGGATGGCGCAGCGAGCGGCCTCTTCGCACAGGCCGATCGCTTCCGCCTGCTTCTTTTTACCTTCCAACATCATGATCGCGCGCGCATAACGGATGCGGGCAATCGCCGACTCCGGCGTCAGCGACAGCGCGATCTGAAACTGTTTATAACATTCTTCCTTTTTCACGCCGTAGGTCAGGCCGCCGATCATGGCGCCCACCTTGTCGAGGATTTCGGCGTGGTACACGCCCAGCGCGATATGCGCATCGGCGCGCTGCGGCGTCAGGCGGATCGCCGCGTCCAGGCTGTTGCGCACCTTGGCGCCCAGTCCCTGCGCCAGCGCCTTGACCACCGAGATGCCTTGCGAATACTGGCCCAGCGCATAGGCGTGCCAGTAAAAGCCGGACGAATTGCCCGGCTGCTCCAGCTGCTGCCGCTCGCAGCGCTCGGCCACGCATTCGAAGGTGGCCAGCTTTTTCTGCGGGCTGCGCTCCAGGTAGTGGGCGTAGATGCAGATGGCCTTGTGCGCCACCGAATAACCGTTCACGCCGACATCCAGCCCCAGCCGCGCGGCCCGCTCGAACTCGCCGGCATGGAAGGCGATCCACGCCTGCACCAGCAGCGGATGGGTCGGGAACGGCTCCTGGTCGCCGCTGTGCAGCAACGGCCAGGCCGCCTCCAGGCTGGCGGGCGTGTACTGGTATGCGGGATCGGGGTACGGAAAGGGGTTCCACGCCATGACAGTCTCCGTCAGCTTTACTTGAGCTTCTTCAGGTATTCTTCGGACAGTTTCTGGAACAGCAAACTGGTTTCGTTGCGCAGATACGGCCCGATCTGAGACAGCACCTGGTAGCAGCCTCGCGCCAGCGCGTCGGCCATCGACTGCTGCTCGCTGTACTTGCGCGGATTGCGCACGTACTCGTAGGACAGCCAATAGGTCGCCACCACCACCATGTTGGTGGCCATGGCGTCGATGGCGTTGTCGGAGGCTTCCAGCGATTTTTCGCTGCGCAGGTCTTCGCACAGCTGCTTGGCGACCTTGATCTTGTGCGCCAGGATCTGCTTGAAATGCAGCTCCAGCTTGCGGTTGCGCGACAGCAGGTCGTTGAGGTCGCGGTAGAAGAAGCGGTAGCGCCAGATCAGTTCGAACATCAGGTGCAGGTACAGCCACACGTCCTCGATGTTGGAGCGGCGGCCGTTGGGCACGGTCAGGATGCGCTCGATCTCGGCCTCGAACTGCACGAAGATCGAGTTGACGATATCGTCCTTGTTGCGGAAATGGTAGTACAGATTCCCCGGCGAGATATTCATCTCCTCGGCGATCACCGTGGTGGTGATGTTGGGTTCGCCGAATTCATTAAACAAGCGCAGCGACAGTTCGAGTATGCGTTCGCGGGTACGGCGGGGTGCTTTTTGTAGCATAGCAAGGAAACCTCTGTTTATTCTCCTGCAAGCATAACACCGATGTCACTATCTTAGAAACATCCGCACGTGCTTTTACGCGCATATGCCGGGTCAATGCCGAAAGATGCGGCGATCGCCCCTCCAACGGCCGCTATTTTGCGGCTATTTCGCGGCGGTTTTGGCCCGTGCGCGGACGGCGGGCTTGGCCTTGGCCGGCGCGGCGGCGGTTTTTTTGGCGGCGGGCTTTGTGGCGGGGGCCGGCGTGCCGCCCAGCGCGATCACCTGGCGGGTCAGCTCGTCGACGCGCTGGGTCAGCGCCTCGACTTCCTTGGCGGTCGGCACGCCGATCGAGCTGAGCGCGCGCAGCACGCGTTCCTCGAACAACTGCATGGAAAAGAACTTGCCCTCTTCTTCCTGCGCCTTGGCGAAGGCGTTCAAGCCGGCCTGCCAGATTTCCTGCGACGACATGCGGACCACTTCAGCCGTTTGCTGATCGTCATCCCGCTTCAACTTCTTTGCCATGTGAACTTCCCGAATTTGCATTGCCGATATTTTATTGTAGTCGGCAAAACTAGAGAAGGTTTTCTAATGCTCGGGACCAAGCGCCAGCCACTTGTGCTGGATTTTCTGCAGGCTGCCATCGCGCTTGAGCTCGCGCAGCGCGCCGGCCCAGGCCTCGACCAGCTCCTTCGATGTGCCGCTGGAAAAGGCGAAATACACCTCGGCCGTCCCCAGCCGCAGCGCCACCTCGACTTCATCGGGCCGGTGCCCCGCCCGCTCCATGGCGCCGGGCATCAATTCCTCGCCGTCGAACCACAAATCGAAGCGCCGGCTCATCAGCATCCTGGCGGCGATCTCGGAGGTATTGGTTTCGTCGGTCAGGTTGAAGCCCAGGCCGCGCGCCGTGTTGGCGAAGATGCTGCCGCGCCGCGCGCCGGCGTGTAACTTGTACAGGCTGGGATCGTGGCGCCGCAGCTCGGGCAGCCGGCCCTTGATGGCGTAGGCCACCACGCGCGACGTGAAGATCGGCCCGACGAACTGCATCTGGCGCTCGCGCTCCGGAGTGCGCACCACCGTCAGCAGCAGCACGTTGGGGCCGGCTTCGGCCAGCGACTGCGCCCGCACCCACGGCACGATGTCGATGGCGTCGTGGCGGCCCAGCTTGTCCTGGATGCGGTGCGCCAGCTCGACCGCCAGCCCGGCAGGCTGGCCGGCATCGGCATAGCTGATCGGCTTGCTGTCCATGCCGTAGATCTTCAGCGCAGGCACGTCCGGCGCCGCCGACGCCAGGCCGGCGCACAGCAGCAACAGGGACCAACAGGACGTCATGCGCATCACCAACCTCGAACTCGACCATCGACAAGGCCGATATTAAGCCAGTTTCATGTCGCCGCGCCAGTGCCCGGAAACCGGCGGCCCTACTCCTTGACGTCCTCGGCCACCTGCTGCTGCGCCCGTGGCGGCGGACCGCCGTGCACTTGGGCGTGCAGGCGGAAGCCTTCGCGGATGTTCTCGCGCAGCACCGCGCCCTTCCACGGCTTGGTGTAGAAGCGGTCGATGGCGCCGTGGTTGATGGCGGCCATGATCGGCGTCAGGTCGGCGTAGGCCGACAGCATGATGCGGAAGGTGTCCGGCGCCAGGTTCTTGACCCGCTCCATGAACTCGGTCCCGCTCATCAGCGGCATGCACTGGTCGCACAGGATCACCTGCACCCGGTTCTGCGCCAGGATGTCGAAGCCCTCGGCCGCGGTCTGCGCGGTCAGGATGCGGTAGCCGTCCTGCGACAGGAAATCGGTCAGCACGTCGAGCATGAAGGCGTCGTCGTCGACGATCAGCAAGGTCTGCTGCTCGACCACGTTTTCCTCGGCGGGCGTCTGCAGGAAGCGGCCTTCGCGCAGCATCTGCTCGAACTCGTCCTCCGGCAGCGGACGGCTGAAGTAATAGCCCTGCATCTCGTCGCAGCCGTGGCGGCGCAGGTAGGCCAGTTGCGCGTCCTTCTCCACGCCCTCGGCGATCACCTCCAACTTCATGCTGTGCGCCATGTTGATGATGGCCAGCACGATGGCGGCGTCGTCCGGGTTGCTGGTCACCTCGCGCACGAAGGCGATGTCGATCTTCAGCTTGTCGATCGGGAAGCGCTTCAGGTAGGCCAGCGAGGAATAACCGGTGCCGAAGTCGTCGATCGAGATCTGGATCCCCAGCGCCTTCAGATTCTGCAGCACGGTGATGGTCTCTTCGGCGTTGGACATCAGCGAGCTCTCGGTCAGCTCCAGCTCCAGCAGCTCGGGCGCGATGTCGTGCTTCTTGATGGCCTTGAGCACCTCCTCCTCCAGCCCGCCGACGAAGAACTGGATGCCCGAGACGTTGACCGACAGGTGCACCGCGCCCACGCCCGACTTGCCCCACAGCGCGATCTTGCGGCAGGCCTCGTGCAGCACCCAGGTGCCGACCCGCACGATCAGCCCGGTCTCCTCGAGGATGGGGATGAACAGCGCCGGCGACACCATGCCGTGGCCGGGCCGCTTCCAGCGGATCAGCGCCTCGGCGCCGCTGATGCGGCCGGTGCCGATGTGGACCTTGGGCTGGAAGTGCAGCACGAATTCCTCGTTGTCGATGGCGCGCCGCAGCGCGTTCTCCAGGTCCAGCCGCGCCAGCGACTGCGCGTTCATCTCCGAGGTGAAGAAGCGGAAGGCGTCGCGCCCGGCCTCCTTGGCGCGGTACATGGCGGTGTCGGCGTACTGGATCAGCGTGTCCGGGTCGGCGCCGTCGTCCGGGTAGACCGAGATGCCGATGCTGGCCGTGACCGTCACCTCGTGGCCCTTCAGGTCGAACGGCCGGCGCATCGATTCGCGGATCTTGTCGACCACGGCGATGGCGTTCTGCGCGCCCTCGGGCAGCATCAGGATCGCGGCGAACTCGTCGCCGCCGAAACGGCCGATGGTGTCGCGCACCCGCAGGCAGTCCACCAGCCGGCTGGAGAACTGCCGCAGCAGCTCGTCGCCGATGGTGTGGCCCAGCGTGTCGTTGACGTTCTTGAAGCGGTCGACGTCGAGGAACAGCACCGCCAGCGACCACTTGTGATCGCTGGCCTGGCGCAGCGAGTGGCTCAGCGAATCGTAGAACTGGCTGCGGTTGGGCAGGCCGGTCAGCGTGTCGAAGTGGGCCAGCTTGAGCAGGCGCTGCTCGGCCTCCTTGCGCTCGGTGATGTCGCGCGCCACCGCCACCAGGATCCAGCTGGGGCCGGAGCGCAGGGTGCGCCGCTGCACCTCGACCGACAGCGGCGAGCCGTCCTTGCGGTACAGCAGCAGCTCGGTCATGGCGCCGCTCTGGTCGCCCGACAGCAGTTTTTCGTACAGTTCCTCGAGCCGGTTCAACTCGGCGTCCACCGGCTTGCCGGGGCCGACCTTGAGGAAGTCCTCGCGCTCGTAGCCCAGCATGCGGCAGGCGGTGACGTTGACGTCGACAAAGCACATCCCGGCGCGGTCGACCAGGAAGATGGCGTCGGCGGTGGCGTCCATCGCCAGGCGGAAGCGGCGCAGGTCCTCGTCCAGCCGGATGCGGGCGTTCATGTCCAGGGTCAGCTGGGCGTGGTGGCGCTTGATCTCCTCGTACAGCAGCAGGTTCTCGTAGGCCACCGAGATCTGCGCCGCCACCGTGGCGGCGACCCGCTCGTCGACCTCGGAGAAGCCGTCCGCGCCCAGCTTGTCGACCAGGTAGAGCCAGCCGTGCACGCGCTCGCGCGAGGCGATCGGCACGCCCAGGAAGGAATGTACCGGCGGATGGCTGGCCGGCAGGCCGATGCCGGCCGGATCGCCGTCGAGGTCGTTGATGCGGCAGGGTTGGCGCTGCTCCAGCAGGCCGCGCAGCACGCCGGCGCGCGGCGCCTGCGCGATCTGCCGGCCCGGCACGCCGGCGCCGCAGCTGGCGAAATACGACAGCTCGGGCGCGTCCGCCTGCAGCACGCCGATGCAGGCGTACTTGGACACGCAGATGTTCTGCGCCACCCGGCAGCCGATCTCCACCAGCGCGCCGGGATCGCGCTCGGCGCCCAGCTCGATGCCCAGCTCGATCAGCGCGGTCAGCCGCAGGCTCACCGCCTGCAGGCTGGAGAGCGAACTGGTCAGGCGCTGCGTCATGCGGGTCAGGTTTTCCGGCGCCCGCTCCTCGGTCTCCTGGGCCAGCTGCGACAGCTGCTGGCTGCTCGACTCCAGCTCGCCCAGGTACTCGGCCACCTTGTCGTCGATGTTGTGGAAGCGCCCCTCCTGCGGCGGCTCCGGCGCGAACGACGGCAGCGGCTCGCGCTCGTCCGCCTCGGCCAGGCCCAGCGCCTCGTGCACGGTGCGCAGGATCACTTCCGGATCGGACGGCTTGGGCAGCACCCAGCGCACGCCGCACGACTGCGCCACCGCCATCGCCTCGCGCTCGCGGTAGGTGGCGGTGTAGAAGATCACCGGCACGTCGGCCGTCTGCGGATCGCTGTGCAGGCGGGTGACGAACTCGTAGCCGTCCATATTAGGCATCAGGATGTCGGAGATCACCAGGTCCGGCTTTTCCGCGCGCACCATGGTCAGGCCCTCGGCGCCGTTGGCGGCCTCCAGCAGCCGGTGGCCGCCGTAGCCCAGCAGGGTCATCAGGAACTCGCGGTTCAGCACGTGGTCGTCCACGATCAGGATGGTGGCGGTGTCGCTTTTAGCCGGGGGCGACACGTCCCCGCTCAAGAAAGACTCGATCTGGGTCACGAAGGTGTCCGGCTCGACCGGCTTGCCGATGTAGCCGTCGAAGCCGGCCTCCAGCAGTTTCTCGCGGTCGCCGGCCATCGCCAGTGCGGTCACGGCCAGGGTCGGGATGTGGCGCAGCGCCGGATCGGCCTTGAGCGCGGCCACCACGCCGTAGCCGTCCAGCTTGGGCAGGTGGACGTCGCAGATGATCAGGTCCGGCAGCTCGCGCCGCGCGGCCGCCACGCCGGCCTCGCCGTCGGCGGCCGACAGCGGCTCGTAGCCAAACGCGCGCAGCAGGTACACCATCAACTCCATGTTGGTGGCGTTGTCTTCTATGATCAGGATGCGTGCCGACACGTTGGGCTCCCCTTCTTCATCGTTCCAGCGGCAGCGCCAGGGTGAAACAACTCCCGGCGCCGGATGTGCTGTCAAACAAAATTTCGCCCTGCAGCATGGCCGCCAGGCGCTGGCTCAGATGCAAGCCCAGTCCGGTTCCCTCCAGCTCGCGCAACTTGCCGGCCTCCAGCTGCGAAAACGCCTGGAACAGCGTGGCCCGCTCGTCCTCGGCGATGCCGATGCCGGTATCGCAGATGCTGATCAGGGCGCAGGGGCGCTCGTGGCGCTCGCCCTGCTCCAGCCGCACCGTGACCGCGCCCCGGTCGGTGAACTTGAGCGCGTTGTGGAGCAAATTCATCAGTATCTGTTGCAGCGCGCGGCGGTCGGCCAGCACCACCAGCTCGTCCGGCACGCCGACGAAATCCAGCTCCAGCCCCTTGTGCTGGGCCTGCGGCTTAAACAGCAACAACACCTCGTCGATCAGCTGGCGGCACGACAGCGGCGCCATGTCCAGCTTCAGGCTGCCGGTCTCAATCTGGGTCAGTTCCAGCAAGTCGTTGATCAAGGATAACAGATGCCGGGCGCTGTGTTGCACCGTGCGTAGTTGTTTTTCCTGATCATCATTAATGGGTCCAGGCAACTTCATCAACATAGTACCCGTAAAACCGATGATCGCGTTCAGCGGCGTGCGCAATTCATGCGACATGCCGTTCAGGAAACGGTCCTTGGCGGCGTTGGCGCGCGCCAACTCGGCGTTCTTTTCCTGCAAGGAACGCTCGATCCGCTTGCGCTCGCTGGTGTCGCGGATCGCGCTCATCACCAGCGTGCCGTCCTCCGAGGCGATGGGGCTCAGGCTGATCTCGACCGGGAATTCCACGCCGTCGCTGCGCAGGCCGTACAGCTCGCGCCCGCCGCCCATGGGGCGCACCACCGGCTGTTGATGAAAGTCGCGCCGGTGCCGCACGTGGTGCTGGCGGAAGCGCGCCGGCATCAGCTGCTCCAGCGCCATGCCGCGCATGGCCTCGCGCGGATAGCCGAACAGGGCCGCGGCCTGCTCGTTGACCAGCACCACGCGGCCGCCGGCGTTGGCCAGCACGATGGCGTCCGGCAGCGATTCCAGCAGGTCGCCGAAGCGCGCCTGCACCAGCTTGGCGTCGCGCAGCACCTTGAGCGCGGTGACGTCTTTTTTGGTCCACAAAATGTAGTCGGGCTGGCCCGCGTCGCCACGCACCAGCTTGGACGAGCTGTCGATGTACACCAGCGTGCCGTCCTTGGCGCGGCGCATCGACTCATAGTTGGCGACGCCGCTGGCCAGGGTCTCGCGCACCACGTCGCTCTCGGCGCCGTCCTCGGCGGCCGGCGCGATCAGCTCGGCCAGGCGGCAGCCCAGCGCCTCGTCGCTGCTGTAGCCGAACATCGCCTGCGCGCCATTGGTCCAACAGACGACTTCGCCTTCCAGCGAAGTCAGCACGACGGCGTCTGGCGTTTCATTGAGGATCAGAGTGCCGAAGTCGATAGCCATGGTGTCACCTCGTAATCACATGACAATAAACATACAGTAAGCGGCAACGCGAAAAATCACACAAAGTCACAATCGCCCGGCGGCGGCGATTTCCTCCATCGCGCAGCGCAGGATGGCGGGGTGGCGGCCCAGCGCCACATGGCCGATCGCCCCGAACACCAGGTTGCGCGCGCCCGGCAAGGCACCGGAATCCTGCGGCGCCACGATGTTGTCGTGGACAGAGTAGATGGAGCTGATCAGCCCGCGTTGCAAATTTGCCTCAGACGCCGCCAGCGCCGCCAGCCACTCGCTGCGGTAGCGCATCTGCACCGCGTTGCCGCCTGGCCCCAGGTGGGCCAGCGCGGTGCCGTGGTGCGGCGTGCCCAGCGTGATGACGCGCGCCACCGCGCCGGCGCCGTGGCGGCGCAACCAGGCGCGCGCCACCAGCCCGCCCATGCTGTGGCCGACGATGATGACTTGCTTGCTGCCAGTCTCCGCGCACAGCCGCTCGATGGCGGCCTGCACCTGCGGCACGTAGGCGTCGATCGAGGCGCCCGGCGGTTCCAGGTCGATGCCGTAATGGCTGATGCCGGCGCGCGCCAGCCGCGCGCTCAGCGGCCGCCAGTAGCCGCTGTTGCAGGCGTAGCCGTGGATCAGCAGCACCGGCAGGCCGCGCGCCTGCGGCTGCAATTGCATGCCGAGCGGACGCAGCATGTCGAAGCTGGAGGCCAGCATCGAGGCGCGGAATTCGTGCAGGAACAGGCCGGCGGCACGGGCCGGGTTGAGCGCGTGGTCGGCCGGCGTGGCCGCGCCCTTGCCCGCGCGCGAGCTGAGCAGGAAGTTGTTGACCGACAGCGCCATCCGCACCATCAGCACGCAAGCCAGGCCGAGCGCGACATAGGCCAGCGCCGTCAGCGGCGGGTTGAGCGGCGCTTCCCACGCCGGCCGCCATACACGATGCAAGCCGGCCGCCAGCGCCAGCGCGGCGCCGGCTTGCACCACCAGCAGCAGGATAATCCAGCGTTTGATCATGCCGCCATCATACCCCGGTCCGGCCGGTCAGGTGCGCACCGGGATGGCCGCCGGCTTGCCGGTCAGCTGTTGCGCCAAGTTGCTGGCCAGGCGCGCCACGATGCCGTAGATCGACAGCTGCGGATTGGCGCCGATCGAGGTCGGGAACAGCGAGCCGTCATGCACCGACAGGTTGGCCAGGCCGCGGTAGCGGCCGTCGGCGCCGGCCACGCCCTGGCGCTCGTCGCCGGCCATGGCGCAGCCACCCATCACGTGCGCCGACACCACGCGCGTGGCCAGCAGCTTGAGCGGCAACGCGGCGATGCCGGCCTGGGCCTGCGCCCAGCTGGTGTAGCGCGGCGCCGACTCGTGCACCGGCGACACGTCCTTGGCGCCGGCCGCGAACTGGATCTCGGCCATGGTCAGCAGCGCGCGGCGCGCGCCGTCCCAGATGAAGTCGCTGATCGGATAGTCGAGCACCGGCGCACCGGCGCCGTCCAGCGCCACGCTGCCGCCGGGCGCGCCGGCGTGGAAGCCGTCGCGCAGCAGCGCCAGGATCACCTGCTTGTGCGGGAACTGCGCCATCTCGGCCGCGTGCTGCGCGCCGAAGCCGGCCATCGTGGTGGCCAGCAGCAGCGGATGCAGCGGCGGCACTTCCAGCTTGTAACCCATCGGGCCGTCGATCGGCGCGTTGTGCAGGAAGTGGTCGGAGTACACGGTCTGCGGCGCGCCGGCGTAGCCGTCCACGCGCTGCGCGAAGGTGCCGGCCGAGATCACCACCGGATGCAAAAAGGTGCGCTTGCCCAGCAGGCCCTGCGGGTCGGGCGCGCCCGAGCGCAGCAGCAGCGCCGGCGTGTTGATGGCGCCGCCGGCGGCGATGAAGTGCCGCGCGCGCAAGGTGATGCGGCGCCCGGTCGGCGCATGGCCGGAGGCGTCCAGCGCCACGCAGTCGAGCTGCGCCACCTTGTCGCCCTGGATCACGAAGCGCTCGGCGCGGGCGCGCGTCAGCAGGGTCGCGCCCCGGGTCAGCGCCGACGGGATGGTGGTGACCAGCATCGACTGCTTGGCGTTGGTCGGGCAGCCCATGCCGCAGTAGCCCAGGTTCCAGCAACCGTTGACGTTGCGCCGTATCAGCGCGGTCGGGATGCCCAGCTTGGCCGCGCCGCGGCGCAGCAGGTCGTTGTTCTCGTTGGGCGCGGCCGGCCAGTCCATGACGTTGAGGCGCTGCTCCATCATGCCGAACCACGGCGCCAGTTTCTCCGGCGTGTAGTCCTTTAAACCATACTGTTTATCCCAATACGCCAGCGTGATGTCGGGCGTGCGGAAGCTGCTGGTCCAGTTGACGGTGGTGCTGCCGCCCACGGTGCGGCCCTGCAGGATGTTGATGCCCTTGTCGCGCGTCTTGCGCGCGGCCGATTCCTGGTACAGCTGCGGATAGGCCTCGGCCTCCTTCATGTTGAAGTCGGACGAGGAGCGCAGCGCGCCCTCCTCCACGATCAGCACGCGCAGGCCGGACAGCGCCAGGATCTCGGCGCTGACGCCGCCGCCGGCGCCGCTGCCGACGATGACCACGTCGGCCTCCAGCGTCAGGTCGGCGTTCAGCCGCGCGCAGTCGGTCACGCGCCAGCCGGCGGCCAGGCCGGCCTGGATCGGATCGGGGACCGGGCCCTTGGCGGCGGCGATCGGGATGTTCGTCGTATTGGCCAAATTCGTCATTTCTGCAGCTCCTTCAGCGGGCCGGGATAGCCGATGCCGGCCCAGGTCGACGGCTCCGCGTACCACGAGCCGAGGATCAGATCATGCAGCGCCAGGTAGGCGGTCTGCAGCATGCCGAGGCGGTGATGGCGCCAGTTCTCCAGGAAGGCGGCCACCTGCTCCGGCGCGGCCTCCCGCCAGCTGCCGGACACGCCGGCCAGCAGGCGCCGCGCGGGCGCCAGCGCCAGCAGGCCGAACAGGTCCTGCACTTCCTTTTGGGTGCCCAGCGGCAGGCCGTGGATGGCGCCCAGCACGCGCGACGTGACGCCGTCCAGCGCGGCCTGGCGGGCGGCGGCGTCGGCCGGCAGCACCGGCCCCAGCATCGCAGGCAGGATGGCGGCCAGCACCGCGCCGGCCTCGCCGTCGAGGACGAACGCCTGCGGCGCTGCGGGGGGATGGGTCAGGCGATAGGCGGCGCCGCCGGCTGCGAGCAATAGCGCACCGGCCGCGCCGATCTTGAGGAAAGATCTGCGGGTGGTCATGTCTCCGTCCGTCTCGTTTTTTTAATCTGGCTAGTGTACGTGAACGGGTAACGAACCTTGTCCGCAAAAAATAGAGGGCCGCGTCTAGTCGGCCCGCGCCGGCTTGCCGGCCAGGTAGGCGTCGGTGGCCTTGACCAGCATGGCCTTCTCCGCCAGCTTGAAGCGTGCCACCTCCATGCCGCGCGCCAGGTTGGGCTGCAGGTCGGCCGGCACCTTGGCCTTGATCCACGCCTCCAGCTGCCCGGGCGGCAGCGCGCGCCAGAACGTCTCCGGCGTGTACTGCGCCAGTATCATCGGGCCGAACGGCTGGTGCGGCGCGATCAGGCGCTCGACATTCTTCGTGAGCACCGACCAGGCCAGCTGCGGATGCTCGCCGGCCAGCCCCTCCACCAGCCCGAGGCGCACCATGTCGGCCTGCTTGGGAATCTCGTCCGACAGCGCGATCGCGGCGGCCTGCGCGGCCAGCGCCGGATCGCGCACCTGCACCAACGCCGTGTAGTAACGGCGCAACTCGGTCTCGTTCTTCGCCGACTTGGCGATCGCGTGCAGCTGCTCGAACTCGGCCAGCGTGGCGTGCTCGGCCACGATGGCCAGCACCATCAGCTGGTCGTCGGCGGAGATGGCGGCGCGGTCGGCGACGAAGGCGGCGAAGCGCTTGCGCGCCTCGGCCAGCACTTCCGGATCGCCCCAGCTGCCCAGGTCGGCCAGCAGCGAGCGGCGCAGCTTCTGCATGCCGGGTGTCTCGTCGGCGCGCGCATCCCAGCCCAGCTTGACCGACAGCGGCTTGACGATGGAGCGCGCATACGCGGCGAAGGCGGCGTGGCCGGCGGTGCCGCGCTCGGCGGTTTCGATGGTGTCGAGCGCGCCGGTGATCTGCTCCCAGGCGCGCTGGTTGGCGGTGTCGCCCATGGCCGAGGCCAGCGTCAGGTAGCTGGCCAGCGGCTGCGCGCCGGCGCCCACCAGCGCCCACTGGTCGTCCAGCAGCGCGATGCGGTCGGCTGCCGGCACGCTGGCGAAGGACTGGACGATCTGCGCCAGCGTGAAGTCGTCGTAGGCGACGCGGAAGTAGCCGACCGCGCCGGCGTTGATGCTCAGCGCCTCGTCGCAGCGGCCGGCCGAGACGCTCTGCTGGTCGCCGTCGAACAGCACCGGCTTGGGCGCGCCGGTTCCGCTGCGCACCTGCAGCGGAACCGGCCAGCGGCCCTTGCCGCTGCCCAGTCCCTGCAACAGGAAGCGCTGCTGCGTCAGCGCGATCATGCGGTTGCCGGAGATGTCGCAGCTGGCCGTGACCGACACCAGCGGGAAGCCCGGCTGCGAGGTCCAGGCGCGGGCGATGTCGCTGACCGGGCCGGCGCCGGCGCCGTCCAGCGCCTGCCACAGGTCGCCGCTGAGGGTGTTCGAATACGCGTGCGTCTTCATGTAGTTGCGGATGCCGTTGCGGAAGCTGTCGGCGCCCATGTACGCCTCCAGCATGCGCAGCACGGCCTGGCCCTTGCGGTAGGTGATGGCCGGATCGAAGGCGCTGCTCGCCTGCAGCTCGTTGGTCACGTGCTGCAGGATGGCGTGCGAGGTGGCGCGGGCGTCGGCGCCCATCGCGTCCTCCTTGCTCTCGTCCTGGTGTTCCCACCAGCGCCAGCTCGGGTTGCGCAGGTCGGTCTGGCGGGCCGCCATCCACGAGGCGAAGCTTTCGTTGAGCCACAGCTCGTCCCACCAGCCCATCGTGACCAGGTCGCCGAACCACTGATGCGCCATCTCGTGCGCCTGGATGCTGTAGACGGTCTGGCGGTTGCCCATGGTGCTCGACGGGGTGATCAGCAGCGCCTGGTCGTTGTAGGTGATCGCGCCCCAGTTCTCCATGGCCCCGCCGAAGCCGCCGGGCACGGCGATCGAATCGAGCTTGGGCAGCGGATAGCGCACGCCGAAGTAATCGTTGTAGTCGGCCAGGATCTGCTGGGCGTTGGCCAGCGCCTGCTGCCCGCCCTGCTCCTGGCCCTTGACCGCGACCACGCGGAACTGCGTGCCGCCGCTTTCGGCCGCGATGTGCGCCAGGTCGCCGCCGGAGAATTCGACCAGGTAGGACGGCATCTTCGGCGTCGGCGCGAAGCGGGTGGTGGCCAGCTCGCCGTTGACGCTGCGCTCGCTCTCGGGCATGTTGGAATACACCGCCCACTTGGCCGGCACCGTCACGCTGAGCTTGAACACGGCGCGGAAGGCCGGCTCATCCCAGCAGGGGAACATGCGGCGGGCGTCGGTGGCTTCGAACTGGGTGGTCAGCATCGCGTCCTTGGCGCCGGCCGGGGTCACGTACTCCTGCAGGAACAGGCCGCGCGGTTCCTTTTCGATCTTGCCGGTGTAGGCAAAGCTCAGCGTGTGGCGGCCGGGCGCGGCCGGGCGGGCCAGCTTGATGGTGGTCAGCTGCGACTTGTTGTCCGACACCACGGAACGCACCGGCTTGCCGTCCAACAGGACTTTGCTCAGCTTCTGGTTCAGCGAGTTGAACTGGATGACCGCGCTGGCGGCCTTGAAGTCCAGCTCGATGCTCTCGGTGCCGGCCACGGTGTGGGCGGCGGCATTGGGCGTGAGCGCGATGGTGTACTCCAGCGGCACAACATTTTTCGGCAGACGCCCCGGCGCGGCGGCGAAGTTGAACACCGGCGACGCGGCTTGCGCCAACGCGGATGCCGCAGGAAAAGCCAAGGCCAACGCCAACCACATCACGCCGCGTGCACGCATATCCGACTCCTGTATTTTCGTGTTTAAATTACAATCGTGAAACTATAACACCGCTGACGGCCGGAAAACCATGCAACGATTCAACACCCCCGTCATTCGAAGCCAGCGCCGGCGGCCTCGCCGCGCCCGCTGGGATGGCATGTTGCCGGGCCCGTGGTGGGTATGGGTGTTGCTGGTGCTGTTCATCTGCTACGGCGCCTACCGCGAGCACAAGGCAAGGTCGCTGCCGGACTGCGACGACGACCGCGTCCTGGCCCACATCGACAAGATGATACGCGGCCCGGAACAGCAGCGCGCGGCCATCCTTGGACACGGCAACGAGCGCCTGGGCATGCCGGCCGTGAGCGGCATCCATTTGATCAACCAATACGAGTCGCCCACCATCCGCGCCTGCGCCGGCACACTGAGCTTCGGCCGCATCAAGCGTCCATTCGGCTTCACGCTGGAGTCGAAAGACGACGAGGGCGGCTTTGTGATGGAGAGCGGCATGCCGGCGATTATCAAAGAGCGCCTGGAACAGTGGGACTGGAACCGGCGTATTCGCGTTCGTTATCCGAGCTTTGCCAAGGCCCCGTTGGAAGGGCGCGAGCTGCGCAAAGTCTTTTTTGCCGGCGTGATGCAGCTAGCCGACGGCCAGCGCGAACGCGATGCGATCCACGACCTGATGCCGGACTCCAACTGCAACCAGGCCTGGCGGCATGTCGGCGTGTTCCGCTGCAGGATGCTGGTCGAGCGCGACGACCCGAAACTGGCGGCGGCAGGCCTGCCCTCCTCCACGCTGCTCGACAGCGAGTTCTCGTTCCAGCGCGACGACTCGGGCCAAGCGTGGCGGCCGGCGCCCGCCTTTGCGGAGGACTTCCGCAAAGCGGTCCAGGCAGCGCGCACCGACTGAGCCGTGCGACACATGACCGGCGGAAATTATAAAATCAATAATCTTTATTTTCGCCACAGGCAGACATGACCTCGGACACCACCATCACCGGCCTCGACACCCTGCAGTCGATCGGCATCATCACCGCCGGCCAGCGCCGCCGCGCACTGGCCGATCCCGGCGCGGCCGAGCTGGCGGCGATGGACAGCCTGTCCGACCAGCTGTCGTGGATGATCCAGCGCGACATCGTCACGCCGGAGGACATGCAACATGCCTGCACCCACATCGGCACCACCTACAGCGACGAAGAGTGCGACCGCTACCTTGAGATCATCACCGACACCCTGGCCAAGCTCGTCAGCGCGCGCGAGCAGATCAACCGCGACTCGCTCGGCGTGCTGGTGTCGGCCAACCTGATCACCCAGGACGAGCTGGGCCGGGTGCTGCCCCAGGTGCCGCAAAACCAGCTGCTGGAGTCGCCGGGCATGGCTTTTGTCTGGATGGCCCAGAGCGGCCACATCGGCGGTCGCCGCCTGAAGGAGTTCCGCCGCGACGGCGCGGCCGGCAATGTGCGCCGCGCCGCCATCCTGGAGGAAGTCGAACGCATCGACCGTGTCCAAAAGGACGCCTTGGCCGCCTTCTGGCGCGGTGTGCTGCCCGGCCCGTTGTGGATGTGGATCGCCGCGCCGCTGCTGGCGCTCGGCGTCTACATCTGGCACACGGTGGTCCCGTCGGCGCCACCGTCCTGCACCGACCGGGACACCACCCGCACGCTCGACGGCCTGATGCTACGCGCCAGCATCGACCAGCGCGTCAGCACGATGCGCCCCGACGCCAAGGTTGAGCTGCCGCGCGTGGGCGGCATCCAGGAGGTGGGCTACGCCACCGAACCGCGCATCCGCGGCTGCAAGGCCACGCTGACCGTCGGCGAGGACAAGATACCGTACGCCTTCACCATCGAGCCGAGCGCACCGGGCAAGCAGGATTTCGAGGTGATCGGCGCCTCGCCCGCCATTGTCGAGGCGCGCTTCGGCCACCTGAGCGCGGACGGCAAGTTCATCAACAAAGCCGAACCGGTCGGACGGGCCGAGGCCGAGCGCGCCTTCCGCGCCGGCGTCGACAACATGATGGCGGCGGCGTTCCCGGCGGGCCGGCGCGCGATGCCGGAGTTGCCGTTGTCGCACTTGCCCAAACTGGCCCCCAACTCGCCCGAACGCAGCCGCGAGATCGCCGAAGTGGAACCGCTGGCGCCCTGTCGCGAACTCGCGGCCGGCACCAAGTACAGCTGCCGCCTGCTGGTCGAACGCAACGACCCGCTGCTGGCGGCGATCGGACGCAATGGCTCGACCACGCTGGAAGGCGACTTCGTATTCGAGCGCGACGGCGCCACCGGACCGTGGCACATGGCCGAAGGCTTCGACGAAGCCTTCGTCAACGCAGTAGCAGCCGCGCGGATCCAGTCGCTGACGCGGTAAGCTGGCTCGCGGCGCAGATCTTGTCGCCCGCCGCCACCAGTTTCATGGCGCGCTCGCCGAGCCCCACGGTCAGGCTCAGCAAGCCGCCTGGCCGGTCCGCGCCGCAGAGGACCACGCCTTTGACATGCAGCGGAATGGTTTGCCCCTCATGCAATAACAAAGCGGATGAATTGGCCGTTATCCGTCCATCGAGGATTTTCCCGTCCAGGACTCCAATTTTCGCACTAAGGATTTTGCTGACCTTCGTAACTTCAAACGTAAATGCCATGTCAGGCCTCCATGTCTGCGCGCCGCGCTTCCGAAACGCCTCAATCTGGCGCTGGTCTCGTTCTTTTCGACCGCTGGCAACTTCCAGCGCTCGGCATTCTGATGAAGCACGCTGGCGGCCATGTATTCCATTGCGACATCGGCCAGCGAATTGCCGCCACTGTCCACAGCATCATTGTAGATCCCAAGGTGGAATTGCAAAGCGTGAGTCGCTTCCTCCAGCAAGGTCGAACGGCTGGGATTCCGTCGCAGGAAAATAATCTCAGACGAAAGACAGCAGGCGCCGGCCCGGCACCAGTTCAAGAATCGGCGCGCCTCCCTATCTTGATAGATATTCGGAAGGCGAACAGAATCGGGCTCCTTGCGCCGGTAAAGGGATCCACGAAGGTCCCGGCGCATGGACCGAATCAAGCGCTTGATCATTGTTCGCGGCGCCGGCCGGCCATTAGAAATCCGAATTTTGAGTAGCATTGGAGCTCCTGGCATCCGCTCAGCTTAAAGCGAACGATGAAGCTTCAAAACGACTAAAAACAAGGTTAGCGCCGGTAGAAAGCGCGAAGCCGAGCAGCCACCAAATCTCAGTCTTTGCGCTTGCCCACCATGTGGCGGGCGATGCCGCGCAGGATGTTGACTTCCTCTTTTTCCAGCTGCGCGCGGGCGAACATGCGCTTGAGGCGCGGCATCAGCTTGCGCGGGTTGCCGGCGTCGAGGAAGCCGATCTCCACCAGCGACTGCTCCAGGTGCTCGTACATGCCTTCGATCTGCGCCAGACTGGCCGCCTCGCCCTGGAAGCCGATCTCGTTGGCGTCGCCGGCGGGCTGGCGCACGCTCATCGACGGCGGCGCGCCGTCCAGCGCCGCCATCCGGCATTCATAGGCCAGCACCTGTGCCGCCTGCGACAGGTTCAGCGACGAGTACTCCGGGTTGGCCGGAATGTTGATCAATACATTACACTTTTCGACGATCTCGTTCGGCAGGCCGAAGCGTTCGTTGCCGAAGATCAGGGCCGCGCGCAGCTCGGGCTGGGCCGCCAGCTGCCCGGCCACCTGGCGCGGCGTCAGCACCGGCGGCGAATATTCGCGCAGCCGGGCCGAGACGGCGGCGGCGAAGTTGATGCCGTCCAGCGCCTCGGCCATGCTGCCCACCACCCGCGCGCCAGCCAGGATGTCGCCGGCGCCGCTGGCGAAGGCCACCGCCTCGGGGTCGTCCAGCGCGTTGTCGAAACGGGGGGTGACCAGCACCAGATCGCTGAAGCCCATGGTTTTCATGGCCCGCGCCACGGCCCCGATATTGCCCGCGCGGCTGGTCTCGACCAGAATAAATCGCAGCTGTTTGAAAAGATTCGTATTGATTTCGGGCAGGTTCATTTAAAATAGCGCTATTGCGCGGTATCGATACACAAATTCCCCGGGATTTTACCCTGTCGCCGCCGCTCCGCTCTTTAATTCACTCTTGTACACTAATGTGCTGCCGGGCAGGCTGAGGCCCCCGGTGGGCGTTAGCGTTCTTTTAACGGAAAAGCTTACATGCACCCAATGCTCAACACGGCGATCAAAGCCGCCCGCCGCGCCGCCGCCGTCATCAACCGCGCGTCGTTCGACCTCGACCGCGTCATCGTCACCGAGAAAAACCACAAGGACTTCGTCACCGACGTCGACCAGGCGGCCGAACAAGCCATCATCGAGGTGCTGTCCAAAGCTTATCCCGACCACGCCTTCCTGTGCGAAGAGTCGGGCCCGTCCAAGAACGCCAACGACGAGACTGAATTCACCTGGATCATCGACCCGCTCGATGGCACCACCAACTTCATGCACGGCTTCCCGCAATACTCGATCTCGATCGCGCTGTCGCAGCGCGGCGTGATCACGCAGGCCGTGATCTACGACCCGGTCCGCAACGACCTGTTCACCGCCACCAAGGGCGCCGGCGCCTACCTGAACGACAAGCGCATCCGCGTGACCAAGCTGGACCGCATCGCCAACGCCCTGCTGTCGACCGGCTACGTGGCCGGCAACGCCAAGGCGCTGGACGAATACCTGAAGATGTACGGCATCATGGCCGAACGCTGCCACGGCGTGCGCCGCCCCGGCAGCGCCGCGCTGGACCTGGCCTACGTGGCCGCCGGCCGCCTGGACGGCTTCTATGAAAAAGGCCTGAAGCCTTGGGACATCGCAGCCGGCGCGCTGATGGTGACCGAGTCCGGCGGCATCGTCGGCGAATTCAACGGCGAGTCCGATTACCTGTACAAGGGCGACATCATCGCCGCCAGCCCGAAGATCTTCGGCCAGATGGTCGGCCTGCTGGCCCAGTTCGGCGAGCAGCCAAAAGCCTGAGCAACAAAAAATTAGAATGTTTGTTACAAAAAAAGGGAGCGTATGCTCCCTTTATCGTTTCCTAAGTGAAACAAGTGGTGCACTTAGCTGCTATACTCAGGCCTGCGGCACTTTGACCAGTCCTTTAGCCGCAGTGTCATCCACTCTGATTGCCTGCGACTGGCGCTTGAATGCGACAGGCCTATCTTAACAAAAAGTCATCATGTCATTTTCTTCCCTCGGTTTGTCCGACGCTATTGTCCGTGCTGTTACCGAAGCCGGCTACACCACGCCCACCCCGATCCAGCAACAGGCCATCCCTGCCGTGCTGAACGGCGGTGACCTGCTGGCAGGCGCACAAACCGGTACCGGCAAAACCGCCGGCTTCACGCTGCCGATCCTGCACCGCCTGTCGACCGACGCCAAAGGCGCGGCGATCACCAGCAACACCACGGCCCGCCCGATCCGCGCCCTGATCCTGACCCCGACCCGCGAACTCGCGGCCCAGGTCGAGGAAAGCGTGCGCATCTACGGCAAGTACACCAAGCTCAACTCCACCGTGATCTTCGGCGGCGTCGGCATCAACCCGCAGATCAAACAGCTTAAGCACGGCGTCGACATCCTGGTCGCCACCCCGGGCCGCCTGCTGGACCACATGGAACAGCGCACCGTCAACCTGTCGCACGTGGAAATCCTGATCCTGGACGAAGCCGACCGCATGCTGGACATGGGCTTCATCCGCGACATCAAGAAAGTGCTGGCGGCGCTGCCGCCGAAGCGCCAGAACCTGCTGTTCTCGGCCACCTTCTCCGACGAGATCAAGGCCCTGGCCGACGGCCTGCTGAACAAGCCGGCCATGATCGAAGTGGCGCGCCGCAACTCGGCGGTGGAAGTGATCGCCCAGCTGATCCACCCGGTCGACCGCGACAAGAAGCATCCGATGCTGTCGCACTTGATCAAGACCAACGACTGGCACCAGGTGCTGGTATTCACCCGCACCAAGCACGGCGCCAACAAGCTGGTCGAACAGCTGGGCGGCGACGGCATCGGCGCGATGGCGATCCACGGCAACAAGAGCCAGTCGGCGCGCACCAAGGCGCTGTCCGAGTTCAAGGACAACAAGCTGCAAGTGCTGGTGGCCACCGACATCGCCGCGCGCGGTATCGACATCGACCAGCTGCCGCACGTGGTCAACTACGACCTGCCGAACATCCCTGAAGACTACGTGCACCGCATCGGCCGCACCGGCCGCGCCGGCGCCACGGGCGAGGCCGTGTCGCTGGTCTGCGTGGACGAGCACGAGATGCTGAAGGATA
>Ga0209646_1000367_pt1 | contig 29985 bp, 29 predicted proteins | sample AraplaL_Col_mTSA_FD_184259 | JGI IMG/M metagenome (GOLD analysis project Ga0209646, IMG submission 184259) | Arabidopsis root microbial communities from the University of North Carolina, USA - plate scrape CL_Col_mTSA (SPAdes) (version 2) | ecosystem: Host-associated > Plants > Roots >...
TATACCCATTCAGGAGGATTTTTTGGAGCTACTCCGTTCCTGAAAAATGTACTTCCTGTTCTGATAAACCATCCCTTTCTTAATAAATCTTCAAGCACATATTCTTCCTTATCAAACTCTACTAATCTATCGTGGCCTTTAATATCATCATATTTCTCCTCTACGCTGTGAAAACTCAATACATACTGCTTATCTTTCTCCAGCATATCGAATTGCTTTTGCAGTTTGTTTTCATCCGTAAAGTAATCATCGCCATCCAGAAGGGCTATAAAGGTACCTCTGCACCGGTTCATTGTTTGCAGCCAGTTTTTGGTGCCGCCAATGTTGGTTTCGTTAAATAATAGAAAGATTTTCTCCGGAAACTTTTTTTGATACTCTATCGCAATTGCCCTTGTTTTATCAGTAGAACAGTCATCTCCAATAACAATCTCAACCGGGAATGTGGTTTTTTGCATTAATACACTTTCTATTGCCTGAGCAATATACTTCTCATAATTAAACGTGAAAATGCAAACACTTACTCCAATTTGTTCTGGCATGAAATATAAGTAGTGATTAAATTAAAGTGGTACCCATCCCTTGGGCAAATACATTTCGGGGCCCTGCTTTCTCCAAACTTTAGGGGCGATAACCAACTGGTCCTTATTATTTGACAGCCATGCACCCCACCAGCTGAAGCTGCTATTGGCTATTATGTGATTTTTGCAGGCACTCATCAGGCGCAAATCTTCATAGGCCATTTCTTGGGAGTTATGATCAACGTAAATACAAGGCTGATCTATTTTAAACTCTCTTTTAACCCATTCCATTTCATCTGAAAAAATATAGAAGACAGGGTTATTTATTTTTGATCTCACTATCTCAATGGCATTATAATAATAAGGCAAATCACATATTCCAATTGTCGTAACAGTAGATTGATCTGTAAGATAATCCCCACGCCTGATATGGATGCAAACCGATGTGGTCTCCTCTATCTGTTGTAAAAACTCCTTATTCAGGGAAGAAGGGGCTGTTTTAAAAGAAAGGTCCTTTCGCAGCTGATCCTGTATAGCAGAAAAATATCTTTCGTCCTGCCAGTAACCAAAAAGATAAGAGTTATCTTCTACATGAAAGATGTCATTATCAAATGATAGCCCATTTTCATAAACGACTTTCTTTTTATAATAGGGCAATCCGATATGTATAATCTCGCGCCATCTCCTTTTTAAAAAGCCAGGTTTGATAAAAGAATCGATCTCTTTAGGTCCGGCAATATTTTCATTAATATTAAAATGACAAAGCTGATAAATTCTTGGGTGGTCCTTATCAGGTTCCCCGCCAAAATAGCTGATGTCTAATTTAAACTCTTTTCCCTGCTGTATTGACAAGCTTCTGGCTAACGCATATTGAAAAAGCTGATTACCCAGGCCATAATGAATTTTTACAATGATCATCTTTGCTACAAAACCAGTTTATATATTGAATACCCACTTTCAAACTCTTTTTCCGGGACTATAGAAACAGGTATGTGATGGTGCTTTAACATAAAAGACTGATACATTTTTATAAAGTCCTGGGCATACGAATCGCTGAGTAAAAATCTTATCTGTTCTTTATTATTGGTTAACGAAGTAGTAAGATTATTGATCTTTACATTGTTTATTACCCGGTTACTCATTGCCGGGTAATTAAACCAAATACTCCAGGTACTGATGTTACTTAATGATTGTCTTGATTTACAAAAAATGCTTTTGGCAGGCGTTACAAACCACGGCTCCGTAATGTAAACCAGGCTATCCGACTTTAATTGTTGCAGGTTAGCGTTTGTGCCGTATGGTTCATTCATTTTTCTAACCTTTACATAATTTAAAGCAGAAAATGCAATCAGCAATCCCGATAGCAAAGCTAACCCACCAAAATATGTTTTGGGGCTTAGGGAACCTGGTAACGTGCTCTTACTATTGAGCTGAAGTGTAAATATGAAAAGCAGATTGAACGCAATGAATAAGGGAAACTCCAAATGGAAAGGTGGTTTTCGAAGAAACACCGTGATGAGCGCCATTAAACCAGCAAACAAAACGTTTGCTAGAATAAGGTGGGTAATTAATTTGCGATCAAAAAAAAGACAGAAGATAACAGCAACAATAAAAATCCGGAGCCAGGTAAACGATTTAACGATACCCATCATATCTCCAAAGAAGGTTTTTATCCTTCCTTTAAAATCCACATGACTCAATTTTTTCGGAATATTTAAATCATCATAGTTTTTGTTGGGCGAATAAAATACAGAATCACTAAAAAAGAAGTTAGCCATTAATTTATGTTCTGTATCATCCCAATCTGGAAACGCGGGTTTATTATCCGTTTTGTTTATAAACCATGATGGATTTGCTCCGTTATCGGCTATTTCTGTGGCAAAATTGGTGAAAGAAGCGAACTGTTTTTCCTGGCTTGTAAATGTTTTAGAGTTCACTCCTATTAAAACCAGACTTAAAAGCATTAATCCGCAAAAGCCAATAAAGTATTTTTTAAACCATCCCTTTTTCAAAGCACTCAGCAAAAAATCTGAGCCAGCAAGAATAACCAATACTATAGGAACAATTTTGTACCGCAATAAAGTGGCTAATACAATAAGCACTAATGCTACAATATAATCTTTTCGATTACCATATTTAATTAAAACAAATGATGCTGTAGTTGTCAGCACCGTTACCATGGTAAATTGAAGCATTACATAAAATGGCATCAAAAAAACAATGTTAAATAATAAAACCAGCACCCATTCAGGTAAAAAGGCATGAACCTGTTTATAGTGGCTAAACAGCACTTTATTAACTACATAAGTAGTTATAAAAAGCACCAGGTATAAATACCAGGTATACCATTCTATGCCGCTTTGAGAAAATGTGCTGTACAACCCAACCATTACATAACCCAGCAATTTTGTTATGTGTATGGTGTTTGCAAATGGATGACCATGAAAAAAATGAGTTCCTGAAAATGCATAAATAAAAAAAGGATCATCATTGGTTGCAAATACAGGATGCAAACAAATGGCAATTAAAAGTATTACAAGAGCTACCAGTATAAAACGGTATTCTTTCAGCTTATTAATTATCAGCATTTTCAATGGTAGTATTTGGAGTTGAACCTTGATGCTTATTAGTAACTGCTTTCTTTAAAATATATCCCGGACGGTCCTTCACCTCTTCAAAAATGCGCCAGATGTATTCTGCAATAACACCCAGGCTTAATAGAATTAAGCCTGAGAAAAATGATATGATCACTACAGTTGAAGTCCAGCCGGGAAAATCCCTTACATGCCAGAATTCATCATTTCCAAAAAACCGGATATATACAAAGAATAAAACCAAAACAAACGACAGGAGCGACAGCGTTAAGCCAAGATTGGTAATAAAATGTATGGGCCAGGAAGAACTGCTAAAAATAAGGTCTTTAGCCAGTTTTATCTTTTTCTTCATGGTCCAACGGCTTTTTTTATTAATACTCTTCTGCCGTTCATAAGGAATGTATACCGGAGAAAAACCCAGTCGTAATATCTCCGTTATAGTAGTAGTTTGTTTCGGTCGAATTCTATCATTAATTATATCTACCAGCTCCCGGTCAATAAACCAGGTATCGGCTCCTCCATAAGGGTATTTTACCTCACTTATATAATTAAACAACTTATAAAATGAGCCGGCGAAAGTTTTCGATATAAAAGGATCAGTGCGGGAATCACGATAAGGTATAATAACTTTATGTCCTTTCTGCCAAAGATGGTACATCTGTACCAGTAACTCATACGGTTCCTGCTCATCATCAGAGATCATTGTACAACAATCACCGCTTGCGATACTTAAACCTGCAAACGCTGAATAATGGCTGGTATAATTACGGCTTAACTGCCGGGAAATAATATTGTCTTCTTTTTCTGCCAGTGCATTGTTTTTATCAAAAGTCCCGTCAGTAGATCCATCATCAACAATTACCAATTCAAATGGAATACCTTCCCTTGAAAACAGCTCTTTTAAGCGATAATAAGCTTTGCTGATCCTATCTCCACTAAAATAGGATAGAATAATTATTGATAATGTTCCTTTATACTGCATAGAACCTTTTAATAGAGTTACAAACCTGTTCAACCTGTGCAGGCTCCATTCCTGGCCATAATGGTAAACTTAAACAGGTATCGGCAATTTCTTCAGCAATAGGGAAATCGCCTTGCTTATATCCCATGCTTTCATATGCTTTTTGTAAATGTGGGGGTACAGGATAATGTATAAGAGTGCCAATGCCATCTTTTACCAAATGGTTCTGAAGTGAATTTCTTTGTTTGGTACGCACCACATACAAATGATATACGTGGGTGGCACCGGTTTTAACAACCGGCAGTACCAGATCACCAATATCTTTTAGTTGTAGATCGTATATCCGGGCTAACTCCTGCCGTTCTGCAGTCCAACGGTCGATATATTTTAACTTAACCGATAAAAGTGCAGCCTGCAATTCATCCAACCGCATATTGTACCCAATCACCTCATTGAAGTACTTCTTTTCTGAGCCATAGTTGCGCATTAAAACGACCTGATTGGAAAGCGCCGGATCATTTGTTGTTACAGCGCCAGCATCTCCTAATGCACCCAGATTTTTTCCGGGATAGAAGCTTGTTGCGTTTATGTGTCCCCAGCTTCCGGTTATTTTTCCGTTCCATGTTGCGCCATGTGCCTGGGCATTATCTTCTACAACATACAGGTTGTGATCTGAAGCAATTTTCATAATTGCTTCCATTTCACAAGCCTGGCCGTATAAGTGTACCGGCAATATGGCTTTTGTTTTTGGAGTAATCGCTGCCTTAATGCTTTCCGGTGATATATTATAAGTTGCTTTATCCGGTTCTACCAGTACGGGTGTAGCTTTTACATGTGAAACGGCCAATAAAGTAGCAATATACGTATTGGAAGGAACAATCACCTCATCGCCTGCACCTACCTGTAATGCCCGTAATGCCAGAATGAGCGCATCCAATCCATTACTTACGCCTGTAGCGTGTGATACATTGTTGTAAACGGCATATTCTTTTTCAAAAGCCTTTAACTTATTACCTAAAATATAATAATTGCTATCGTAAAACTCTGCAAAACTATCAAGCATCTCCTGGCGTATCAGGGAATGCATGCCGGAGAATGAAAGAAACGGAATGTTCATATTTTTTAAAGCTTTGTGAGAACATTGTTCTCAACGCTGAATTTATCACCATTTTTAGCCAACCAAAAACCATTTTCCTGCGTCAACTTTTCACCTCTTTCATCAACCCAACCACGAATTGTAGCCGGGTTTCCGACAACCAGTGCAAAGGCAGGTACATCTTTCGTAACCACACTACCCGCTCCTATTAATGCAAATTCACCAACAGTAGTACCACCCATCACAACAGCTGCAGCCCCAATGGAAGCATGATGTTTTATAATGGTCCGCTGAAACCCGGCAGGATAAACTTTTGACCGAGGCACCTTGTCATTGGTAAAAGTTACATTGGGACCAACAAATACATTGTCCTCAATAGTTATTCCGTCCCATAAATACACTCCGCTTTTGATGGTAACATTATTGCCCACACTTACATCGTTCTCAATAAAAGTGTGGCAGTTAATATTACAGTTTGAGCCAATGGTTGCTTTGGAAAGCACAATAGCAAACTGCCAGATCATTGTATCGTCACCAATATTTGCCGATTGCACATCAGCCAAAGGATGTATTTTAACCGGCATAATTTAAAAACGTATTGTATTCTCTTATATAATCCTTTTCGTTATAGGTATGGGATGCCATCACCAGGCAAATAGCTCCAGATGAAAAATTCATTTCTGCAGCCCATATTCCCGGCGGAATATACAATCCATAGTGGGGTTGATTTAACATTACCATGCGCTTGGTTTTTCCATCATCTAACAGCACTTCAAAAGCACCACTGGCTGCAATCAAAAATTGATGACACTCATAATGCGCATGTGCGCCCCTTGATTCACCGGCAGGAATATCGTACAGGTAAAAAATCCTTTTGATATCAAAGGGCAGGCTCATGCCACTGTGCACAGGAGTAATATTGCCCTTCCGATCTTTTATCTTCGGTAAGTGAACAATATTACATTCAAATACGGTGGGTTTCATATTATACCATTGAAAGATAAGTATCCCAATCGCGGATGTAATCCATTTCGTTATAAACAGTATCGGTAACTACCATGGCCAAGGAATTGGTAGAAAAATTCTCCATTCTACGCCAGATCATTTTGGGTACTAAAAGCCCATAATAAGAACGATTTAAATGAAATCGATGTTCTTTATTGCCATCATGAAGCACCACATCAAAACTACCACTGAGTGCCACAATAAATTCCTGCGACGTTTTGTATGCATGTTCACCTCTTACTTCTCCGCCTGGCACATCATATATCCAAAATACCCGTGCCATAGCAAATGGTATATGCTTGTTTTCTTCCAAAAAGGAAAGATTACCACGGGGATCTTCAACTTTTGATAATTGAATAATTTGCACTGGTTATTAAATTAATTATAATGACTTTGCATAAATATCGCCCCATGCATGTGTTGCAGAATGTTTATCAGCTTCTTTTACAGCTTTTAATATTTCCTCGCCATCTACCCAATTGTTAAAATGTAAATGGTATGGCTCACCAAAACATAAATTAAACTTATACTTGCTACTTATCCGATGCAATTGCGAAATGCACTGCCTTATTTTATCGATTTGCTTTGAGCTAAACTCAAATGATAAGACAGGAACTACTTTTGTCAAACCCATTAATACATTCAATTCAAATCCTTCCACATCAATTTTGCAAAATTTTGCCATTCCATACTTCTCAATTAAGTCATCAAGGGTAAGAATTTGTACAACCTCTCGCCGATCCCACTTGGTGTTACCGGTAAAAAAACTCTTTTCTATCTGATCTGTCGAAAATGTAGATAGGCGGTCATCTTCTTCGCAGATATAAAAATCCATTTGACCCTTTTGTTCACCCAGACCACAGTTTTCAATATGAACTTTTTTATCATCACCAAACTTTTTCTTAATCTTATTTACACAGTGCACCTGTGGTTCCACTGCCACTATTGCAGCACCCAATTCTTTAAATATTGAAACTCGTTCACCGATATTGGCACCTATATCAAACACCAGGTCTCCCTTATTTATAAACTGACGATAAAAAAGAAAAACCAGTTTCCTCGGATGAGGATCATTCTTATTATAGAAGCTTAACTGGTAATTTATCTCCTGGGAAAATTTCAATAACCCTACCCTTTGCAAGCTTTTTTTAAAAACAGTTTTCCAGCTCATTTACGGGATTTTATAATTTTTTTTATTGATTGCTTTACCTGTGCAATTCTATTTGATCGTTTTAGTGACTTCATGACCTTTTGTTTTTCAGAAGGAGTAAGCACTACATCGGAAAGGGTTTTAAACTCGTTTAATATTACTTCCTCAAGCAACTTCGGGTACATGTTGTTATTGATCCCAATGTACACTTCCTGGTCGCCATGATTTCTCCAGAAGATAAGACCAGGAGGCACCAACATTACCTTATAATTAACTGCCATTTTTAACCCAAACTCAAAATCGCCAATCATTCTCTTTCCCGAAAAACCACCAAGTTTTTCAAAACAGGCTCTTCTGATAATCGTTCCGGTAGGAGCACAGTGTAAATAACCTTCTTTTAAAAAATGATGTCGTACCGACTCTTCCGGTTTCATAATGATCGGAAATGGCTTGATAGTAACATTCTCTCTATTAGAGATGCCTAAAGCCACTTCTTTATCCTGCTCCATAAAGTCTACAAATGCTTCCAGGCCATGTTTGTAGATTAGATCGTCTGAATCGAGGTATTTTAAATATTCTCCTGTTGCATAGGTCGCTGTTTTATTCCGGTTGGGATAATCGCCCAGATTTTTCTCATTGATAAATACTTTAATCCTGTTATCAGCTCTGGCATATCGCTGCGCTATTTCTACCGTTTTATCTTTAGACCGGTCATCATTTATAATCAGTTCAAAGTTCTTATAGGACGAAGCCAGCACACTTTCAATGGCTTCAGCAATAAAATTTTCCCTATTGTATGCTGTCATTAAAACTGAAACTAAAGGCTTCCCCATTTAACTCAAATTACTTTTGAAAATTATATAATTATTTAAATAGTATTAACGCAATCAGCCTGGAAGCCTTTAAACTTCACCTTGTGCAACAAAAATTTGCAAACCCTGTATATACCTTCCGGCATAATTCGCCCCAATCTTTGTTGCTTTTCTACATTAAATCCCTTTTCGTTAGGCACTATTCCGTTCGCTAAATGCATAAAATTATTAGCCCAATTATTCGGGTCGAAATAGGAATTGGCATAATCGTTAGCTTGCTGCTTTATTGTCTTTAATAAAGCTCTATCCTTATGCAACAACTCTATTATCGATACAATTTCTTCGGGATTGTTTATTAAAAAGCCGGTTATCTTATCTTCCACCATATCAGGGATTCCAATGGGAAGATTGCGGACAATAGGCGCTACTCCTCTTTTCATGGATTCCAGCACCACTAAACCCAACCCTTCCGATCTGCTTGGAAAAACCAGGATATCCATTTCCTCCAGTTTTTTCATCAGCTCACTATGTGGTGTATCAAAAAAAACAGCTGTGGTTGAAGGTAATTGCTCTAAAAGCGAATTGTCAGCACCTGCCTTTGCAGTATAAACATGCCACTGCAACACCATGCTTCCGGTATTTATTATTTCAATTGCTTTAATGAGATCATCGGCGCCTTTCATTTTTTCAAATCGTCCTATAAAAACAATTTTAATAGGCGCATGACTTTCACGAATGACGGGATGAACGTTTTGTATTAATGTATAGGCAACTGAAAACGGCAGAGAAGGAAATAATTTGCTATATTTTTCCTGCAGGCCTTTGCTTACACAAAAAACATGATCAATAACCCGCTCAAATTTTATCAATGTATTTTGATAATGGGTTAAATCTCCATGTAATATAAAAACTGTTCTGTTCTTTAACTGTAGATTGTTTATTGCTTCCAGCTCCAGGGAATCATTACATATTAATATATCATCCTCATTCAACTCCGTAGTCAATTGTTTAAATTTTGAATGCGCTGTTGCGTAGGGACTAAAATGTAATACTATTTCATTGGGGAACGCGCCAGCTTTCTTTACGGTTGAAAGGCCCTTACCTATGCCATAACCAATGACCAGGTGGTTGATCTTATTTTCATGGAACCATGTTGCCAGGTTGGTAACATACGTACGCACTCCACCAATAACATCTGGATAAAAGAACACAATTCTAGGCATGCAACGATCTGACTAATATTCTTATATCTGTTTTCTTGATTCTAAACATGCGTCATCGACGTTAATAGCACAGTAACCAAATTAATCTATTTGTTTAAATGCGGCGGTTCTGATTATATCTGTAGCAGGAAACCAAAATGCTCTATCATATGGTTTATTTAACATTACAACCGGAAGAGATGGGTTGAATATTTTCGATATATCTGAAAGAAATGAACTGGTTTTCACAAGAAAATCGCAATGAGAAAGTAATAGACTATTTATTATGGCATCACGGTTTACCTCAAATTTATCCAGATGCTTGTTGGTATGTACTGGCGTATTATCATTTGAACGCTGATAGTCAGCACGCATGATCACCTGAACTTCTGGCATTTCCGATTTCAGGTAGGAGACAAAATAGTTATCATCTGTAGAAAGAAATATTGCCGTATTCGGAAGATACTGGTTTCTAACATGTCGAATATTTCGGATCACCTTGTCATAGGGCACTTGCGGGGCTTCTCCTACTTTATCTGTTCCCCTATAATGAACACCAATCACTTTTATCCCAGAGAAATTATGAGAACAAAACTGGAAAACTTCATCCTTTACCCACTTATTTATTAGAATGTAATTATTGAATAGTTGATAGGCTTCTTCGATGGTAAGCCAATCACCATAAAGCTCTTCAATCCCCAACTCTGTCATGTAGTTAATTTTGGTAAATTTCACAGAAGAGAGATCGGCAGATTGCTTCAAAGAAAAATAAGTAGCAAAGTAATCCTTCTTATTATCAGGGTAACTGAATCTGATAGCTGGTTGTAATTGATGTTCTTTGCAATAAGCTAAAATTCTGATACACCATGTTATTTTAGATCCTAAACCATGGTCCGTACATATATCAACAGCCAATACTCCATTTTTACTTCTTTTTTTCACTAGCCGGGGAACCACATATGAACGGTAAGTATATCTGATTAAGGTCGCCGTATTGAAAATAAAAAAATAGATTTTCAATGCAGTTTTTTTCAAGCCCATTTTTTCAAATAAAGAGCCCAGTTCACTTTTCATAAGGGTTTGAAGAGTTTACGTTTTAATTTTGACAGGAATACCATGCTTTTAACAACCATTTGAACAGGCTTTTTATGTAGCATGGCTGTATTGAAATCGTAACTCAAAATCCTGTTAAATATATCAGGATAGTGCTTTTGATAAACTTTATAATTATTGTAAATAATATTATCAACCATAGCAGAAAACTGTCCTTTCGCAACGACAGTCGATCTCCGGGATTTATCACTTGTTCTATAATAAAACAAAGCTTCCTTTATCTTAACCACCTGATGGTCTTCATATGGCGCAAGCACACCTATCCAAAAATCCCAATCTTCCAAACCACTAACCATATTGATTCTGTATCCACCCACCCGGTCAAAATCTTCCCGAAGAAATAATGAAGAATTGTGAACCATATTATACCTAAGCATTACCTGGAAGGAATAATCGGGCAGGGTCCACGGTCCGGTGCTGGCGCCAAATAATTCTCCTTCAGCATATACAAGGCGGGTTTCCGGCTTTTGTTCAAAAATCTGAAAGCATTTATCAAGACACTCCGGATGTATATAATCATCCCCATCAAGTGGAAATAAAAATTTACCTACTGAATATGCCACGGCTGTATTCCGTGCTACACATACTCCCGAATTTTTTATTGAATACAATTGAAAGCGCGGATCATCCTTAATAAAAGATCGGGCAATATTCGATGTATCATCCTGCGACCCGTCGTCAACAATAATACACTCCCAACGTTGGAAGGTTTGTGCGGCAACACTTTCGAGCGTTTGAATAATAGTAGCCGCAGCATTATATGCAGGCACTATCACTGAAATCACCACTTTGTTTTCCTGCGTCATTGTACGTGCCACGTAGTTTTTGAGTTTACACACCCAACACTGTTATCTTTATAAATACTTTGCTCAGTTAATCCATCAGCGACTATCTCAAACTTAATAAAATCAATCCTGTTATCGACAAATTCAACAAAAGGAACTTCCAGTGATACTTTTGTATAGTACTCACCTGGCAATAATAGTTCATTAGGAATTATTGCCTGCAGTTTAATTTCGTTATTATCAAACTCGCCCAAATTAAAATGGCTTGCAAAAATTGGCTTTTGAAAGTTGTCATGTACATTAATGCCAATTGTAAGATTGCGGGGCTTTAATTTTAAATTGTTTATAACAATATTGAAATTTATAGTCTCTGTTGTCGTAAAGGAATTCCTTCTCTGGTAATTTGAATCTGCAACAATTATTTCGTCAATAAAAGTCTTACCTGCAATTGGCTCCGATTTAAAATAAGTTTCAAAACTTGAAGAAGAAATATATGAGCTTACTACTTCGTTTATGTTGCCTTGTAATGCCAGTTTACCATTACTAAACATTACGGCTGAATCACACAAGGAAAGCATACTACCCATATTATGGCTTACAAAAAGAACCGTTCTTCCCTGGCTGTGTGAAACATCTTTCATTTTTCCCAGACACTTCTTTTGAAACTCCGCATCTCCTACGGCCAAAACTTCATCTACAATTAAAATCTCACTTTCAAGGTGTGCAGCCACCGCAAAAGCCAATCGAACATACATACCGCTACTGTATCGCTTAACGGGTGTATCTATATAACGTTCCACACCAGCAAAGGCAACTATTTCATCAAATTTCTTTCTTATCTCCGCTTTGGTCATACCAAGAATAGCGCCATTTAAAAAAATATTTTCCCGGCCCGTTAAATCAGGATGGAAACCGGTACCTACTTCGAGGAGACTTGCTATTCTTCCCCTGGCTTTTATAATTCCGGTAGAGGGTGCCGTTACCCGTGAAAGAAGTTTTAATAAAGTAGATTTACCCGCACCATTGCGACCTATAATACCCAGGACTTCCCCTTCTTTCACCTCAAAATTTACATCCCGTAAAGCCCATACATATTTTGAATCGCCTTTAATGCTTCTATCGTTTTCTTCCCCTATTCTTAAAAATGGGTCCTCTTTTCCCCGAACACGGTGCCACCAACGCTTAAGATCATGACTAATAGTACCGGTTCCTACTTCTCCCAGCCGGTACTGCTTGGATAAGTTCTCGACTTTTATTACGGAATTGCTCATTAATTAAATTTGTTACAGAGCTATATTGCTTAATGGCAAATAGCTTAAATGCTACTATTACTCTTTGTTTTACTTTGTCAAGGTTTGAATCTGTATACAAAATTTACACAGTGTCCATAAACGTTCGTTCAGTTCTGTTGAATATTAACGTTCCAAACACAACGATAATAATCGTAACCAAAGCAGAATATCCTAACTGAAACCAGCTAAATGTACCAGACCCTGTAAAGGCATACCTGAACGTTTCAACTATAGTAGTAAATGGGTTGGCAACAATAAGCCACTTATATTTATCGGAAGCTAAAGACAAAGGATAAACTACCGGTGTGGCAAACATTAGTAATTGCACGCCGAAAGTGAGTAAAAAACGTAAATCACGGTATTTGGTAGTGAGTGCAGTAAAAATAATTCCAAGCCCCAGGCCCTGAAACGCCATTAGTAACACCAAAACCGGTAGTAATATAATAGCCCAGTTTGGGTGAACATTCTCATTGGTAAATCCAACATAATAGATCCATACAATCAAAAATAACAGGAACTGTATTCCCAGCCTTATCATATTCGATAAAATAATGGAAAGAGGTATTACCAATCGGGGGAAATATACTTTACCGAAAATACTAGCGTTTGCAATAAAGGTATCAGAGGTTTTTGTAAGCGACTCCGAAAAATACCCCCAACAGGTTACACCTGCCAGGTAAAATAATAATCCTGGTATGCCATCGGTTGATAATCCTGCGATTTTACCAAATATGAGCAGGTACATTAAGGTAGTAAGCAGGGGTTGAATAAAAAACCATACTGGTCCCAGGATCGTTTGTTTGTAAAAAGCTACAAAATCACGTCGAACAAGCAACATCAGCAAATCTTTGTATCGCCAAACTTCATTCAAACGCAGGCTCCACACTTTTTCACGGGGCTCAATTACCATATCCCAATGATCCAACGGTTGCTTATTCATTTATTTTGATACTTTATTTTTTTTCTACTAGTAAATAATCTGATTTATTTCTTTTAATACTGCTAATCCTTTTTAGAGCCTGCAATCCATTTACGCCACCCTTTATGTTTTACTGTTCCATTCTCGAAGTAACCATTTCCATTGCTATTAACTCCATAACCATAGCCATAACCATAACCGTAATATCCGCCGTAACTGCCTCTGTTATTGATATCATTGATGATTAAAGACAATTGAGGCAATTTTTTATGTTGATAGATATCTTCAATGAGTTGTATCTGTTTTTTCATAGTGTAATTATGCCTTACTATATAAATAGTAGCATCAGCATAACGGCCTAAAGTCATAGCATCACTTACAAGCCCTACCGGGGCCGTATCTATTATTATGGCATCAAACTGCGTGCGTAATTCCTTAAACAACTGGTCTACCTTTTCCTGCAATAACATTTCCCCGGGGTTTGGAGGAACAGGCCCACAGGGAATCACAAATAAATTATCTACATCCGGCACCTGGTGAATAACTTCATTCAGCTCTACACTTCCAACAATATAGTTTGTAAGCCCCTTTCGTTCATGCAGTCCCAGCCCTTTCATGATCTTGGGCTTTCTGATATCAAATTCCAGAATAACTGTTCGCTTTCCCGATAATGCCAGAACGGCCCCAAGGTTAGTACTTATAAATGATTTCCCCTCGCCGCTAAAAGAAGACGTAACCTGTAATATGGGTTTATCGGTTTTAGGCAATATATACTGTAAATTAGAACGCACGATACGGAATTGTTCTGCCAAAAATTTACGGTTATTACGGGTTACTACCAGTGTCCGATGTTCATCGGCATGGCCTATTTCTCCCAAAATAGGAGCCTGCGTTAATTGTTGGATCTCATGTTTACTTTTTACTTTATCATTCAGGTACTCTATCAAAAACACAATACCAACAGGAATAGCTATTCCTACTATTACAGCAAACATATAAATGGATTTACTGTTAGGGCTAACAGGCCCACCGCCCATAGCAGGTTCCATTACTTTAATATTTGAAATAGTAGAGGCTGACGCGATGGCTGTTTCCAGTTTCTTTTGTAACAGATAGGAATAAAGCTCCTGCAGTATACTTTGCTGACGGGTCACTTCCCGCATTTGCTTTTCTTTTGATGGTATAGAGCTAATCATTCCATTGGCTTCCCTGTTCTTTCTGCTCAGTTCATCCATGGTAAGCCTATGCGTTTCCTTAACATTCCTGAGCGTTTCCAACATATCGAGCCGCAACTTTTCAATGGCGGTTTCCATTTGAAGAATAAGCGGGTTGTTGGGTGCTGTATTTTTAAGCGCTGTTTCTCTTTGCAGTTGTAACTTATTAAATTCGTTTACCTGTATCACTAAGGTTGGCTCTGTAATTCCCAACACGGAAGGAATTATTTTAAATCTATTTTTTTCTTCAGAGAGATAAGTGGTCAGGTAATCAGCTATTTTCATGCTGATCCCATGTTCTGCCAGTTCTTTGCTGGTTTCTGAATACTCTTTAAAAACCAGGTCAGATTGAGCTTCAGGACTAAAAATACGCTGCTTTTCGCGAAAATTTTGTAAACTATTTTCAACGCCGCCCAATTCCTGAAAAACAGTCTTTAACTGATCATCAATGAAATCAATAGTTTTGGCAGCAATCTCACGCTTATCTTCCAGCCGGCTTTGTTGATATTCTTTCATGTACTGATTGATAATATCCATGCCAAGCCTTATGTTCTCTGTTTGATAAGATAAATTAAGCACGTTGGTATTATCGTTTACCCGGGATACAGCCAATCCACTACTTAAACCAGCTCCAATGTTTTCAGCCGGCTGCCAGGACACAATAAATTCGTTACTTCCAAACACCCGCCAGTTAAGATTATTGCCTGTAATACGAAAACATACATTGGGAAAAGTTACTGTTTCCCCAAATGAATATTTTTTAGGCTGCTCATTCAAAGTATATTCACGATCGTTCAGCAAATTGAGTGTTAAACCAAACCCCTGCGTTGAGTCGGCTAATGATACCACTTCAAAATTGAAGGGTACTTCCCTGGGATGAATAATTGTAGATTGTATTTTACCTTTGTTATATACCCATTTCTGCAACCCCAGCGCACGTACAACCCGGGTAGCCAATGCCCTTGATTTCAGGATCTCAATTTCATCATAGATCTTATCACCCTTTTGCATCATGAAGATGTCATCAAACTTCTCGCCCCCACCTGCCGGTGTTTGGCTGGTTACCAATAACCTTCCCGACACACTATAAATAGGAGTAGAATAACGCAATTTTATATAAGCCAATATCAGCATGATGGCTACAGAAATAGCCAGCCAAGGCATATAGCGTATGTATTTAAATATAAGTTCGCGAGGACTGAAAGCTATTTTCCCGCGTTGTGTTGATACAATTTCTTCTGGCATAAAGATGATTATCTTCTGAATAAAGTGGTAATGATAGCTGCAATAGAGATAAGACTGGCAGCTATTGATATATACTGGAGAGTTGCCTGGTTGTTCTGTATAGCCTTGTTTTTACTTACATCTACTACAACCATATCATTTTGTTGCAAATAATAAAATGGCGATTTGAACACATCGGGGTCCTGTAAATTCAACCGGCCAAATGACCGAACCCCATTTGTTTCCCTAACAACCAGCACATTATCACGCCGGCCATAAAGTGTTATATCACCTGCAAGGCCAATGGCTTCAAAGGCAGTGAGTTTATCAACCGGAACTGAAAAGGAACCAGGCCGGTTAACCTCCCCAATGATGGTTATTTTATAATTCATAAACCGTATCTCTACATACGGATTTTTTAATAATCCCAGATTCGCATACATCAAAGCCAATGTATCAGCCAGTTGCTTTTTGGTTTTCCCTTCCGCAATAATAGAACCCAGCTTGTACAATTGAATTTCTCCTGCCTGGCTTACAATAAATCCCTGCTGAGTTGATGCTCCGCTTGAACCACCTTCGGTGGTATTTCCGCCTGTATTGCCTAAACCTACATTCACCGCGTTGGCCATTGGATTGGTAACAGCTGCGGTAGCCAATGGGTCATCACTATATACGGTTATACCCAGCAGGTCTCCTTTTTGTATAATGGGTTCCGCATACTGTACTTTGCTTAAGCGGGCTGAATCCACACCTTTCAGGTATTGCAAATTCTTAATACTTCCACAAGAGGAAGAAAAAAAGGCTACAAAAAATACAATAGTTACAACAGGAAAGAACTGCATAAAATATGCGTGGTTTCCCAATGATCTATTTTTCAAGAAGTACAATTTTAATTTTATAATTATGGATAGGTAACCCTATGTTAAAGCTCACAATGGTATACCAAAAGCACGGAGTTCAATCATTCTGTTAATAACTTTCAACATAAAATAACAACGGAAGCAACTATAAACGCCGGATCAACCTCGCTGGGTTGCCGGCATAGATTCCCTTTTCTTCTATATCCTTTGTTACAACTGCACCGGCGCCAATTACAGTTCCATCACATACTGATACAGGTAACATAGTGGCATTGGAGCCTATTGAAACCCCGTTACCAATTCGAGTTATTTTCCAGGCAGCTCTATCGCCCGCAGGCCCACCATTCGAAAACAAATCATTAACGAACATTACTCCGTGACCAACAAAGCAATCCTCACCTATAATTACCCCATCACAAATAAAACTATGCGATTGTACCCGTGTGCGGCTCCCTATTACAGCATTACTTTGTATTTCAACAAAAGGACCTATAAAACAATTGTCCCCCAGTTTGCAATCGTATAAATTAACGGGTTGCACCACTTTTACATCCCTTCCAAAGTCAACATTCCGAATTTGTGATGACAATAAAATTGGTTGGTTCATACAGTAACTGCCGCATTGTAAATTTTCTCAATAATAGCAACTGTTTTTAATCCTTCCATCGCACTGGTTGTCATTGAACCATTGTTCTGCAATACATCAATAAGGTTGTCATATACCTTGTCGTGATTACTCATTGAACCCTGATAAGTGCCATATTCGTTCGCGGTATTACCAACAGGCAGATCACCAATTTTATATTCCTGAATATTCTGGTATTCCAGTTCATTAAGATATTGGCCTCCTATCTTCACTGTACCCTTCTCTCCAAATATGGTCAGCGAGCCTTCCATGTTTTTATTAAAACTGTTCACGGTGTAATTAATGCCACCTAAGGCTCCATTGGCAAATTTCAACATCACAACTCCTGTATCTTCAAATTCAATGTTTGGGTGCGCATAGTTTTTGATCATTGACTGTACCTCTACAATATCACCTAACATCCAGTATAAAAGATCAATAAAATGACTGAACTGTGTAAACAAGGTTCCGCCATCCAGCTTCTTTGTTCCCTTCCAGGAATTGGAATAATAATCCATTCCCCTGTTCCAAAAACAATTAAGCTGAATGCTATAGATCTTTCCAAGCCGTTCTTCATCGAGTGCCATTTTAACGGCTACCACCGGTGGGTTGTACCGGTTTTGCTTTATGATGAATAAGCGCTTTCCCGCTTTATCGGAAGCCGCTATCATTTTCACGCAATCTCCGGTTGTCAATGCCATTGGCTTCTCACATAACACATGAAATCCGGCCTGTAATGCTTTTATGCTGTGTTCAGCATGCAGCCCGTTTGGTGTGCAAACCGATACTACATCTAATTCTGTTTCCGCCTGTAGCAATTCATCTATACTATAATAAGCAATAGCATTATATTCCTTTGCCAGCTTATCTGCCTTCTCTTTTACTACATCGCATACTGCTGCTAATATCCCTCTGCTCTTAATATGCGCCACATGCCTTTGCGCAATTCTTCCACACCCTATAATAGCAAATCGGATATTCCTCATGCAATAAATTAATCCAATTGACTATTTTTCAAGAAGTATAATTTTTGATTTATCAATATAAGCTGAAAGAATAAATCCAATGCTTTCAATAACTACTTCAACTTTTTTATGCAATACTTTCTTTACCGTTCCCTCTTTACCCATTAGTATGCCGCTTTGTACCATCACCTTCTTTCCCGCTTCAATATCAATAGGCCGCACTTCCACATCATGATAGTCGTTTAAAAAGCGTTTGATGGTCTCGATTTCCTTCTCTTTAATGTTCGCCGGCTTTCCCAGCCAGTATATAAAATTCACCACCCCTTCGGTCATTCGTACCGGCGTTTTTTCTTCCTCATTCACTTTTACAAAAACATAGGACTTAAAAAGAGGCTCTTCAACTACTTTAATGCGATCGCTCCACTTACGGTGCACTTTATTGAGGGGACAATAACTTTCAATACCTTTTTCTTCAAGTAGTTTATGCACCTTCTTTTCCCAGCGAGGGCGGGTATAAACAGCAAACCATTTTTTTGATGTTGATGCAGCCATAAAAAGACGCCCAAAATGTCAACAATTATTCAGCCAGGTTGTATTTATACAATCAAATCCTGGTAAAACTTAAACAGAGCTTCGCCTCCTCAGTCACAGAATTTGTCTGCAACTAATTGAATTTCAGGCAAAAAATCATATCACTAATCACCAGACACAATAATAAAAGGGTATAAGTGAGCCACTTCAATGAAGTACTCCTTATACCCTTCTACTATTAAATTTATTTAGCGTAACAGTTTGTTCTTCCACAGGAATTCTTTCCATGTTTTTATTCTAAAGCATGAAAGTTTTAACCATTCGGTACTTCCATTGGCAAAAGCCTGCAAATGCTACTGGAACGGGTGCAAATATAGGTGTTTTTTAATGTGTATAAACATGTGTAAAAAATCTTAAACTATTATTTTTCAACTAAAAATACCATTTTCTCAGTCCCAATCTATTATCAATAAATTAAAAAACACATTAAAAATAATCAATACACCTAATCAGTCCCTGATTGCGATTGGCGCAAGGTAAATAATCATTTCTATAATCACCCTTTCACAAGTTGTGAACTCCAGTTATTATTTGGTTATTCAATAAACCGATTATAAACAGCTGAAAGGCTAATACCCCCATAACCGCATAATTAAAGAAAAGTAACTATTCAGCTCCAGGAGCAATGAGCAATTGTGCGCCAGTCAATTTTATAGTTCACGCCAAAAACGTATACGATTTAATAAATATTGTTATCTGGCATAAGCTACCATTTGTTCGCAGAAAACCGCATGCCTTTTACAGATAGAGAAATGCCTGCTGTGCTTTCAATATCTTGTTTGCTGTTTACAGGTTCCTTATCTTTCCTATCAAATGTAATATCTTGCAAAAACGCTTCTATTCACTTGATGTTTTCCGGGGAGCTACGGTTGCTTTTATGATACTGGTGAATAATCCCGGAAGCTGGTCGAACCTGTATGCTCCGCTTGAACATGCGCCCTGGCATGGTTGCACGCCTACCGATCTGGTTTTTCCATTTTTTCTGTTTGCCGTAGGGAATGCCCTGGCATTTGTAATGCCCCGGCTACAGGAAGCGGGCACTTCAGCCTTTCTTAAGAAAGTTATTACCCGTTCGTGCCTCATATTTCTCATTGGATTCTTTTTGAACTGGTCCCCCTTTATCCGTTGGGATGATGATCACCTCACATTTAAAGCGTGGGAATATGCAGGCGCCAATGGCAACCTGATAGGGATTCGTATTCTGGGTGTATTACAACGTATTGCACTTAGTTACTTTTTTGCATCGCTTATCATTTATTTCTTTAAAATACGCGGCGCTTTTGTAAGCGCCATTGTATTGTTACTGGGTTACTGGGTGTTGTGTATGTTCTTCGGAAATTCGGCTGACCCCTATAGCCTGAACGGCTATTTTGGATTGGGTGTGGATAAAGCCATACTGGGTGAGTCGCATATGTATCACGGCGAAGGGGTAGCGTTTGATCCCGAAGGCATCACCAGTACGCTTACGGCTATAGTACAAGTGATCTTTGGCTATTTTGTGGGGTTTTATATTCAGCAAAAGGGAAAGAATTTTGATATGCTGTCGCATCTTTTTGTTGCCGGCTGTATCCTTTCCTTTACCGGCTATGCCTGGGACATGGTGTTCCCCATTAATAAAAAGATCTGGACGAGTTCATATGTGTTATATACCACCGGGCTGGCCATACTGGTGCTTTCATTATATATATTCCTGATTGAATTTAAAGAAGCAAAAGGAGCTTGGAACCGCTTTTTTGATGTGTTTGGCAAGAATGCGTTGTTCATCTTTTTCCTGAGCGGTTTCTTACCGCGCTTAGTAGCACTCTTTCGCTGGGTAGATCACATAGACAATGAAGGTAAAAAGGTATATACAAGTGCTTTCCCCTGGTTCTATGAGCATGTTTGCAAACCCATTTCACCCAACCTGAAAAACGGTTCATTGCTATATGCCATTTGTATGATCGCCTTTTACTGGTCGATCGTGTATTTTATGGACAAAAAGAAGATCTATATCAAGGTATAAGCCCGCTCCATCATACTACAATCTTTCGCAGCAGGCGAAACACTAAGCAAATAGCTATATACAGCGCCGATAAAATTACCATCGAGAACTTGGTAGTGGCCATATCATAGGCCAGCAATACAGACCATCGGGTAGGTACATCCTGCAGGCTTTTTAGCATGGCAATGTTTTCAATAATATCGCAAATACCGGCTACTATCAACAAATAGGTAATAAACTTACCCATACGCATCAGTATTTCATGGCCGCTTAAACGGCCAAAATACATACAGGCTACCGACAAACCGGAAGTATATAAAACTATAAACAGAAAATCTATATAAATGCCAATGATGGCATGGTGAAGTTTACCATATGTATCCCAGTACTGTATTATTTTTTCTGCCACCTTTAAATCTTTGGCCAGCTCAAACCGAACAATTTCAGCTGTTGCCAACGGCTGCATATACAAATTTGAGGCAATAATGAAAACACAATTGATGGCCAATAGTACCCAAAACCAACGTTGTAAATTAGCAGGAGGAACAAACGATAATTGTTTCATCTGAACTTTTATTTTGTTCGCAGACAATTCTGATTATTTCATCGATCGAACTGCCTGTTTGAAATAGTTGGGCAGGGATTCAGGAGAGAACCAGGCTTTACCGTTTTAATGCCTTGTTAACGTTAACCCTATTAAATTTTAACCGTCTGTGAATTGCTATCTTACTAAAGTAATAAATTTCAGGCAATTGAAAAAAACCTGATTTTTGAGTATGAAAAAGTTGTTGCAACGCTTATTTAAAAAACCTGTTACCTGGCTGGCTGAGCGCATGTCTTCTTCACCTCAAAAAGCTCAGGTATTTGCCTCATTATCAGCGTTACTCAAGAACATTCAAAACAAGAAAGACAACAGTGGCATTATTATCCCATTCGAGCTGTTGACCGGGAAGTTTGTTATTTTTTCCGATGAACACAAAGGCGCAAGAGACGCTGCCGATGATTTTCGGCTGGCTGAAAAGAATTACCTGAACGCCCTGAACTATTATTACGCCAATGGCTTTCACTTTATTAACCTGGGCGATTGTGAGGAGCTATGGGAGAACAAACCGGATATTGTGATGGAGAAGAACCAGCCCGACTTCGGGGCAGAATTACGCTTTCTGCAACAAGACCGCTATTACCGCACTTTTGGTAATCATGATCTGCAATGGAAATTTGACTTTCCCCGTAACCGGTTTTTAAAACCCGTTTTTGGCGACAAGCTTAAAGTTTATGAGGGTATTCTACTCACCACTACCTACAATAACCACCCCTATTCCATTTTTTGCACACATGGTCATCAGGGTGATAAAAAGAGCGATGGCAATGCCTTCAGCACCTGGTTTGTAGCCGCCATCTGGACGCCGCTGCAACGCTTTCTGGAGATCAGCATCAATTCAACCTCCGACTCATTTGAGCTGGTTGATAAACACAACATCATTATGTACGAATGGAGCGCTACTCAAAAAGACCTGGTGTTTATTTCGGGCCACACGCATAAACCGGTTTTCGCTTCGCTCGATCATATAGAACGCCTTAACAAAGCATTGGAAAAAGCCAAAGCAAGTAACGATGCCGCAGCCATACAAAGCATAGAGGCAGAACTGGAAAGAAGGAAAATGGAATATGCAGGCAAACAATTTCACAAAACCATGGTGATCCCTTCGTATTTCAACAGTGGCTGCTGTTGCTTTTCTGATGGCGATATAACCGGTATCGAGATAGAGGGGGATACTATCAGGTTAATAAAATGGAAAGAAGAAAGCGGACAATCGCACCGGGTTATTCTGGAGCAATGTCCGCTTTCTTATCTTTTTGAAATGATCTCTAATACAGATACATCAAAATTGTAAATGACAATGCCGTCTCCGTTTAACCGGGACGACATATATCATATTACTCACCGTCCATGGAATTCGTTTTTTGCCATTTCTTTGGTGCAGTTCCATCCATTCTAACAATTTTAGGGGAGAATTTACCTACAACATCTACCAACGCCGACTGACTTTTCATCACTACTTCAATATCCTTGTAAGCATTCGGCGCTTCATCTAAGCCACCACCCAGCAATTTCACACCATGCCGTTGCAACTGATCTTTCAGTTCTTTGTGCGTAATAGAATTTAATGCTTTACTACGGCTCATTTTTCTACCGGCTCCATGTGAAGCAGAGCATACAGAAGCTGTTTCTCCTTTACCTTTTACAATAAAACCAGGCGCGGTCATTGAACCAGGAATGATCCCCAACACATTCTTACCAGCCGGTGTAGCACCTTTGCGGTGAACGATCAGTTCCTTCATCTTTCCATCAGGACCGATCATCATTTCCTTCCAGGCAAAATTGTGGTGATTCTCAACCATCGTCAATGGCTGCTCTCCTATTGCTTTGGCAATTTTGGCATGTATAACGTGGTGACAGGCAGATGCATAATCACCAGCCAGGTTCATGGCTATCCAGTATTCCATTCCTTCCTGTTCATCTAAATTCAACCAGGCCAAATTTGCCGCTTCGCCGGGTAACCGTCTTTTCTCTCTTGCTATTTTAGTATAATGGTTGGCGATGTTAGCACCCAGGGCTCTTGAACCGGAATGGGTCAATAAACCGATATATGTACCCGCATCAATACCCAGTATGGCATCTTTCTCACCTACTTCTATAATGCCAAATTCTGCAAAATGGTTTCCCGAACCGCTCGATCCCAATTGTTTCCAGGCTTTTGCCTGTAACGCTTTCAATAAAGGCAATTCGTTAAACGCTGCGCGTTCCATCACTTCATGGTCGGTAGCATTGTCAAATAAACCGGGGCTACCAAACAAGGTGGCTTCATTTAATTCGCGTGAAAAGAAATGTTCCCTTTGTACCAGTTCTTTTGGATTAATAGGGAAAACGCTTAAACACATCCGACAACCAATATCAACGCCAACGCCATAAGGGATCACAGCATTTTCTGTTGCCAGCACGCCTCCAATTGGCAAACCATAGCCGGCATGTGCATCGGGCATTAAGGCGCCTGCTACACTAATAGGTAAGCGGGAAGCCAGTTCCATTTGATGCGTAGCACCTTCTTCAATGTTCTCCCCACCGAATACATTAAAATGAACACCCGTAGCATTCAATTCAATGGCTTCACCGGATTCGGTTTCTTTTTTAGGTATCAATTGTTCGGCTATCAACCCAAGCACCGCGTCGTTTTCATATTCCACGGGTGCACTTAATATTTTTCTCAATAACTCCATCACATCCTCCTTTTTCTCATACTTGTAATGCTTCTCCATCAAATTCATCGCTATGCTTATCACAGGCCCTTCGGGATATCCTATAGCTCTTAATTCCTTACCTGAAATCTTTAATTTCGCCATAAATTATTTTTTAAACACCCAGGTTGAATTCAACTTCAACTCCTTCCATTTGGGTGATATGTCTTTTTGCATGTTGTACCAGGAAATAAATATAATGGTACACATCTATTTTACCCAGGTTATTTACGCTCATCATTATTTTATACAAAGCGCCTTCACCGTGGGGCATTTTTTGTAACAGTATACGACATTGCTGCAATTGTGATTCCAGCTCATGCCGAATATCGCCAACCTGCCTTTTGCCGCGCGGCTCCATATGGACCGGGCGGTTCCACACAAACGAATTATGCTGGCCAATTATTTTCATTCGTTGCCAATCAAGGTCGTAATCAACCAACATTTCTGCATAATCTTCCTTCCTTGATCTTTCCAGCGCCTTCCTGGTGCCCTTGCTGATTAACATCAGCAAATACTGATTGGTCAAAGAAATATGCTCCAGTATCTTACGAATGCTCCATCCTTTATTATTAGGTGCATAATTCAATAACTCGTTATCAATATTAAACCATTTGAACAATTCATCAAAGGTTTGTATGAGCTCTGTTTCAATAATGCTAATCACTTCAGTTTTCATACACTGCTTTTTTACTTACTGTTATTTATCGCAGGTATAAACCAACTGATTGAAAAGTAGCCCCGCCACCCGGGCGGAACTACTTTAATTCTCAAGGCTATACAACTTACAAGTCACCTGTCCATCTGCCTGGCTGCAGGTTATTTCTGCGATACTAAAATTTGTTTCAACTGATCAATCAACACCCCATTGCCGTTAACACTAATGCTGCTGATCTTGTCTGCTATTTTTTCCACGTATTCCATCTCCTTCAATTTCCACAGCATGGCATTTTCCTCCATCAGCTTGGCAGTGTTCAACAGGCTACGGGTGCTCGCTGTCTCTTCACGACGCATAATGGTGTTGGCCTGTGCTTTCTTTTCTGCGATCAGCACCTGGTTCATGATCTCTTTCACATCACCTGGCAGAATGATATCACGGATACCGAAACCGGTCACTTCTACACCCAATGCCTCGGTTTTGATTTTTACAGTCTCCAGAATGAAAGAAGTAATGCTTTCTTTTTTCTCCAACAATTCATCGAAGACCAATCCGCCTACGTATTCACGCAGCGCCAATTGAAAGATCACATACAGCTGGGAGCTGAAATCTTTGTTTTGTACCAGCGCCTTTTCTATATCAGTTACCTTATATTGTGCCCAGGCATTTATACGCAGCGCAGCTTTATCTTTTGTCAGAATTTCCTGTCCATTGATCTCCACATGCTGTTGACGCATATCCAGCTTGCTTACCAGAATGGCAATAGCATTCTTCCACCAGTAGTACACACCTGCTCTCAGGGTTTGCACATACTTTCCATCAATAAACAGTACGCTCTGTTCATAGCTTTCTATTGAATAGCTACGTACGTATGACGCTACCAGTTTATGCTGCAGGGTGGTACGGTCAATGTTTTCAGTGATCTCCACTTTGCTTACATCAGCACGCACAAAATCATTTTGAATAACACTTTTCCAAAAAGTGTAACGACCCGCGGTTAAAACCTGTTTCAGCAAACCATTTTCGTAATGCAGTACAATTTCATTATCCTTCACTTCAACTACATGCAGTGCGTTTGCCAGTTCTGTATCCTGCAACAGAATGTTCAGTTCAACAGGCGCATTGAATGGCTGTGTTACATTATATATTTTAACGGTTTCATTTCCCCAGAACCAGTATTTTCCTTCTTTCAACATACGTTGGTAGGCGCCCTGTTTAAAAACCAGCGCTACTTCATACGCATTTACACGAATAGTTTTCATTTTGTTTCTTTTTATCATGTTAGTTTAATAAAAGCCGGGTGATACTTACCATCCCGTAATTGCGGAAGCAAACTTTCGCTGATGTTTGTTATATCAGTTTCTCAACAAGCAGTTTATTAAAGCATCGTAATAAACAGGTTCCTGATTCATTAATATAAACCCCATCGTGGGCCATCTGCCTGCAGGCATTTACCGGAGTGCAATCCTACCCTTTGAAGGGGCTGCCAGTAAATAAGCCCGGCTTTTAAATTGGATCACCATTTTTACCGAAGCGGTGTACTTCCTGCTTAACAGGCAGTTGTGGATTTTTCACGTCCACGTGATTCTGTTGCTCTTCCAACTGAGCTATTCGCCTGGGCGAAAAGGGAATCGAACCCTTGACCCACAGATTAAATGGCTGGCATCTCCCGATTTCAACACAGCATACAGATAGTTACTACTTCTGCACTGTTGTGCTTCCTTGAAACACGAACCCGGTTGTTTACGTCAGGCAAATACCAGTCTTCCCGTTAAGGAAGCTTTTTATACCAGCTCAGCTTACTGCTGAGCCGGATTAATATTTTCTTATAATAAGTCTTGTGCAGCTTCTTCAAGAATCCGTTGTAATGGTTTATTCTTTAACACATTTACTTCCCGCTTATTTTCATAATCGTCGTGCCACCAATGCCATACCTTGCCACCAATAAGCCTTTTCAGCCTATATTCACAGGCATTTCTTTCCAGGTAATTATTGATCTCCTTTAGTCGCTTTTCAATTACCACATCCCGTTTCTTTACCTTATCGATCATGTTAGGCCGTACACGCAGTACTAACCGCCAGGGCTCACTAAATACATACCGCTTAATCAATTTTTTGCGCCAATCCATTTCCCATACTTCATAAAAGAAACTCTTTTCAACCTCCGTAAATCCCATTTTTTGAAATTGATCCTCATATGGACGAAACAGGCTTTGGGTTTTTACGCCATATTTATTCCTGCCATACCTTTTTTTTCTTACCCTAAAGTCTCTTCGATAGCTCCAGTCGTATGTATTTATTTTTTGCAGAATATTCTCAAAGAACTCAGCATGTTTACTTCGCGCCACATCTTCCCGTAATACAAAAAAGCGTTTCCAGCCTTTTTGCACCGGTGGTATTAATGGCTCCCAACCTAAGTTCCGCTCCAATTCATATAATTTGTTTGATTCTTTCCTTAAGTTTAAAAGCTTTTTGTCAAAGTCTTCATACTGCATGCGTTTCTTCTGCCTTACAGTACGCAATCGATACGAAAGAATTTCCGAACCGTATTGCTTAACCAATTTACTGTCCATAATGATTGTATTTGTTTCGATCGGAAACTGCGGTGCCATTGCACCATTGTTACTCTTTTTGTCATTATGAACAGCGAACTCTTCTTCATTTTTTATTTTTTTAGAAGCTTTTCCAGAGTGGTCAACTCCGGAAAAGCTTGTGTGTTAATTATTGCACTACCTTATTAGCACAGGTTGAGCTGGCGAAGGCATGTGGCTTGGCTTTGAACACAAACCCCATTCCCATAATATATCCCATGGCTTCCTTCAACGCATCGTTACTTTTAAAGTTGGGGTTGGTATTGATGTCGGCATGCACCTCCATATCTACATTATAAATGGTAAACAGGCGACACAATGTGTAAGCGATCTCAATACTTTTTGAAACCTCCGTCAACATCCGTTGTTTAATATTCATTTTCTGCAGGGTGATTTCATTGTGGATATACATGAAACCGCCTTTCCCTTTGCGAACGAATACGATCACCGTTGCGAATTCTGTTTCTTTACCCTTAACCTGACTGTCGGTACCAATACATACTTTTAAAGTATGTCCCATTTCTTTTTCCCGAACCAAAGCGGCCCGTACTTCATCTTCAATGGGTCTGGTTATTCGTGTACCATCCAGTTTTCTCCAATGCTGTTGTTGCTCCATGGCATACCTCCATTCTGTGTATTTTAGTTTTGAATCAAATGTTGCCTGAATCCTATCACTTCTACCCTGCTTGCCGGTTGCTCTTTTTCATGCGGGTTGGCTATTTCTGCAATGGTCATGGGTTGATTAATTGCTGTATCGAACCCAAGATGCCTGCTTAACCGCTGGGCTTTTGCCACCCCTAGTTTGCCAAACTCATATTTTGCTATCAGCCTTCCTTTTCGCGTCAGAGCGCTATCTACCAGCGTGAGCGAATTATTGAAAGTGCATATGAGTTGTACATTCAGAAAATCGGCCAGCAACCCATCAGAAATGTTCAACAGGTTCGATACCGATGAACTTGCGTTGTACCTTCTATCCATGATGATATTCTCCGCGTCTTCAATAACCACTACCGTGTTGGGATTATCGATCAGCATATCAATGAAATTAGGGTCCATCAGATTGCACGCTATACCTGGTGATAAAAACAATACACGCTTTTTTATTTTCCCTATCAGGTAGCGCAGGTAAGTTGTTTTTCCTGTTCCCGGTAACCCATGCAACAACACAATCCCCTTGTCATTCTTCTTATTCAATCGTTGCCTGATGACCTCATCTGTTTCTTTGAAATCATCTTCATAAAAAAGATCCAGATCCAACTTTGTACGCTTTGTCTCCATGGCCTTTAACTCGAGCCCGTCACTGCCCTGCACAATCAAATTGATCTCAAACGGTTTTCGTCTTTGCCGTTCTTTGTACTGACCGGCTAATTCAGTGATGGCCGCTACCCATTCAGGGCTTGAACCATCATGCATCATTTCGCAATAGTCATCGCCCAAATCAATCAATCGTTTCCCTTCAAATACAAGCACCGTTCTGTCAAATTCATATTTTTTATCAGCCTTCTTGTACCAATGGCGCTGATGTATTTGTTTAATTTGACTGCCGTATTTTTCTTTTAATGCATTGAATAATTTTTCGCCATCAACATGGCTCACAAAATTCACGCTGGGCAACTGGTTAAAATAGTACAGGTATAATATATTCGCATCCAGAAAGCGATAATCAAATAAACTATTAGCATTGATCACCTTCTGTGTGGTTAAATTCTCCATATTGTTCTTTAAAATAGTTAATAGATGTTTGCTTCCTTGCTTACAAAGAATGCTCATTAACTATTTCATTACACGAGTACGCATAACCTGAGTTTTTAGCACGGCCCCTTCGATTCGAACGAAGACAAATAGTTTTGGAGACTATTATGCTACCATTACATCAGGACCGCATGGTGTGGTGCCTCGTGGAATCGAACCACGATGTTCCCGCCTTCAACGGGGTGCAATAGAACCATCTCTGCCATAGCACCTGGTAGTCTGTATGAGATTCGAACTCATGCAGCTGGTTAGAAAGACCAGCACCCTTACCAACTAGGTGAACAGACCATTTTGCGGATGAAACAGGACTCGAACCTATAACCCCTCCCTTAACAGGGGAGCGCTCTGCCATTGAGCTATTCATCCTTTTTATTCGTCGACCCGATGAGATTCGAACTCATGATCCCCCGGTTAAAAGCCGGGTACTTTAGCCAGCTAAGCTACGGGCCGTTATTACTGCAATCTTTTTTGTGTTGGCCTGACCGGGCTCGAACCGGTAACCCCGTGCGTATAAGGCACTTACTCTTACCATTGAGCTACAGGCCATTTTTGATACAACAAATATTTATTTACTACTGCGCATCATATCTGCGTATCTGAAACTATTTTTAAAGAACTGTATCTTATTTTGATAAATCAAAGATGCACACATAACTGCGCAGCATACTTGCGTATATAAAAATAATTTTTTGGACGGCCTAAGAAGATTCGAACTTCTATCTCTGCGTTCGTAGCACAGCATTCTTCCATTGAACTATAAGCCGTTTACGGGAGGCGCAA
>Ga0209646_1000371_pt1 | contig 29758 bp, 19 predicted proteins | sample AraplaL_Col_mTSA_FD_184259 | JGI IMG/M metagenome (GOLD analysis project Ga0209646, IMG submission 184259) | Arabidopsis root microbial communities from the University of North Carolina, USA - plate scrape CL_Col_mTSA (SPAdes) (version 2) | ecosystem: Host-associated > Plants > Roots >...
CTCCCGCCGTTAACCTTACGTTACAAAACTCCCTTTCGAATTGAGCTATACAGATAGAGCGCCAAATAGTGGCTATCTGCCGTCGCCCTGCGCCTCAATAAAAATAAAAGAAGGGGAGGTCACCTGTGAAGAGCTTGCTTTATCCCGCCGTCGCGCTGATGAACCGCCTGAGCTTCGGCATGAAGTTCAGCCTGATCAGCGTGCTGTTCCTGCTGCCGATGCTGGCGACCAACTATTACCTGGTGCGCGACTCGTGGCGCGAATACCAGGGCACCCGCGTCGAACTGCAAAGCCTTGACCTGCTCGGCAGCAGCCTGGCGTTGCGTCGGGAGTTGGAAACCCTCAACAACCAGGTACAGATCAACGCCACCCTCGGCCAGTCAGGCAAAGCGGCAGACCTGGAGGCCAGGATCAGCGCCTTGGAAGCCAGTGTAGTGGAGCGCTTGCAGGGCTTGCACGCGATCGCGACCCAGCCCGAGCACGTTGCCGTCTTCGACAGTAAGCGCGATGAGTTGATCGCTGCGTTCAAGGCTCAGCAACAGGAAACCTCGTTGCTCAACAAAGCAGCGTTGATCGGCAAGTTACTCAACCAGGCCCAGATGTTCAGCCAGATTATTGCCAGCCAGGCCGGCTTGAACCGTGATCCGCAAAGTGATCTGCGCCAGCTCAGCGACCTGGTCACCACCGTCACCCCTCAGGTCACCCAGGCCTTGGGTGAAGGCCGAGCGATGGGCGCGTACTCCCTGGGGCAGGGCTTTATCAATTCGTCCTCCAGTACCCGTTTTGACGAACTGCTGCAGCAGTTGGAAAAACTCCATGGTGAATATGGCCTGAAGCTGCAGGACGCGCTGGGCGCCAGCAAGGCCGCGCACGCCGCCCTCGAGGTGTCGGCGCAAGCCAGCCAGGCGAGCCTCAAGCAAGGCAGTGAGTTTTTCGAAGAGCAGGTGGTGATGGCCGAAACCCTCGACGCGCCTTGGCAGGGGTTTTATGACGGCGTCAGCCAACTAATGGCCAAGACCTATCAATTGGATGACGCCACCCTGGCGTTCCTCGGGCAGCAGTTGCAGCAGCGCCTGGCGCAGAACCGTCTGCACATGGTGTTGCTGGTCACGGCCCTGGCGACGGTGTTTGCGCTGATTTTCTATCTCTATGCCGGTTTCTTTGTTTCCACTCGCACCACCTTGCGCCGCCTGGGGGCGATGATGGACAAAGTGGCGGCGGGCGATATGACCGTCACTTTCGTTGCGCAAAGCCGTGACGAATTGGGCGACCTGGGCCAGGTGTTCAATGGCACCGTGGCCAAGATTCATGACCTGATCGAGCGCGTTGGGCATACGGTCAGCCAGGTGGAGTTGCAGGCCGGCCAGGTGCAGGCGGTGTCGGCACAGAGTAACCAGGCGGTGTCCGGCCAGCGCAGCCAGATCGAACAAGTAGCGACGGCGATGAACCAGATGTCCGCCACCGCCCAAGAGGTGGCGCGCAGCGCGGCGGCGGCGGTCAGCAGTGCCCAGAGCGTCAATGATGAAACGGTCAGCGGGCGTGCGCTGGTGCAATCCCAGCAAGGCGGCATCGCACGCCTGGCGGCGGAGATCGACGATTCGGTGCGGGTGATCAACCAGCTGGCAGCCGACAGCCAGTCCATCAGCAGCGTTTTGGAAGTGATCAAGAGCATTGCCGAGCAGACCAACCTGCTGGCGCTCAACGCGGCCATCGAAGCCGCGCGTGCCGGTGACCAAGGGCGCGGGTTTGCGGTGGTGGCCGACGAAGTGCGCACTCTGGCTCGGCGCACCCAGCACTCTACCGAGGAAATCGAGCAGATGATCAGCCGCTTGCACAGCGGCGTCGGCGCGGCGGTGAAGGCTATGGGCAGCAGCCATGAGATGGCGAATGGCACGGTGGGGCAGTCGGAAAAAGTCCAGCAAGCCCTGGAAAATATCCTGGGAGCGGTAGGGATGATCGTCGACCAGAACCAGCAGATCGCCGCCGCCGTGGAACAGCAAACGGCGGTCGCCCACGACATCGACCAGAACATTGTCGAAATCAACCGTGCTGGCGAGCATGCAGCGCAAGGCGCCCAGCACACGGAAGCGGCCAGTCGGCAGTTGGCAATCCAGGTGGTTGAGTTGAAGCAATTGATTGGTGCGTTTCGGGTGTAGGGAGGTTCTGAAGGATGTAGCTACCGACCCTGTGGCCGATGTCTTGATTTGCCTGGGCGTGTTTTATCGCGGCGTGAATAGGTGAAAATTTATTTCATCCGTCACGGTCACGAGGAGACACGACGATGGCCGCTGCAATCGGTATCAAAGGGCATTGCGCCCAGTGCGACATGACGTTTGAACTCAAGCCTTGGCAACTGAATGCCATTGCCATTGATGTGCCTTTTGACTGTACGTATTGCCACTCGGGGTTGCAGTTGGGGTGCGCCAAGCAGTTGCGGCAGTTCAGGGCCCTGGACCAATGGGCGCTGGTGCGGCCGAGCATGATCATGCTGACATGCGCGACCTTGCTGGTGGCCTTGTTCGCTGAATGGTTGGGGCTGCTCAGTGTGATCGGGCAATTGAACGTTTCGCTGGTCGCCGTGCTGATCCATTTGCTGGTGGTGCGCTATGCCCGGCATCGACAGACAATGATCTTGAAGTTGCAGGTGATCAGTCCGCTACCAGTTGAACAGCTCGCACGCATTGCGTGTGCTCGTCTCAGCGAGCAATAGAGGGCTGATACCCATGCGTTCGGCCAGGGCCGTGCAGATATCTGGCAGATGCTGCGGGCTATTGCGCTGGTTGGGGTACATGGCCGGAGCCATATCCGGCGCATCGGTTTCCAGCACCACGGCGTCGAGTGGCAACTGCGCCAGTACCCGGTGCATGCGCAGCGCCTGGGGCCAGGTGGCAGCGCCGCCCAGGCCTAGTTTGAACCCCAGCTTGATGTACTCGCGCGCCTCTTCAGCGCTGCCAGCGAACGCGTGGATGATGCCGCCTCTGGGCACGCGGATGCGCTTGAGGGTGGCAATCACGGCGGCGTGGCTGCGGCGAACGTGGAGCAAGGCCGGCAGTTGGAAATCCACCGCGAGTTTCAGCTGGGCTTCAAATAACTGTTGCTGGCGCTGGTGGTCCAACTGTTCGAGAAAGTAATCCAGGCCAATTTCGCCCACGGCGCACAGTTGCCGGTGGCCATGCAGGCGCGTCAACCAGTCGCCCAGCTCCAGCAGGTCGGCGGGGCGATGCTCCTCGAGATACACCGGGTGCAAGCCGAAGGCGGCGAACAAGCCTTCGTCCTGTTGAACCAAGTCCCACAGCCGCTGCCAATTTTTCTGGTACACCCCCAGCACCACCAGGCGCCGCACGCCGAGTTCACGGCTGTGGGCAAGGACGTGCGAGCGATCCTGGTCGAAGTCCTCGAAGTCCAGGTGCGTGTGGGTGTCGATCAGCTCCACGCTCAGGCCTCGTGGATACGCTGCTTGAAAGTCCGGCCAATCGCATGCACGCCGGGTTGGTACTGTTCTTCTTCAATGGCGGCCAGGGCCAGGCGCAGGGCGGTCTCCGCAATCAATTGATGTTGCTGGGCCATGGCGTTGACCGGCAGCGGGAGGAAATCCAGCAACTGGGTATCGCCGAAGGTGCCCAGGCGCAGGGGACGTGACTTGAGGGGGAAGTCATGCAGCGCATCAAACACGCCTTGCAGCAGTACGTAGGAGGTGGTTACCAGCGCGTCCGGCAAATGCCCCAGGCGTTGCAGCAGTTGCTCCATCAGCTCTCGGCCGCAGTCACGACTGAAGGCTTCGCCCTGTTCGATAATCACTTCGCCCGTAAAGCCTTGCAGCGCATCACGGAAACCGGCGGTACGTGCCTGGCTGATGCTCAGCTCGGGCCGCGCGCCAATCAGTGCGATCTGCTTGGGCAACGGTTGCAGCAGGCTGCTGGTGAGTTGCCTGCAGGCCTGGTGGTCGTCGCTGACCACGGAGCAGAACTGGTTCGGCTCCATCTCCCGGTCGATGGCAATCACCGGCAGCCCCTTGGCCTGCAGCTCGCGATAGCTGTCATCGCTGGCTGGCAGGCAACTGGCGACGAACAACGCATCGCAACGCCGCGCCCGGAACAGTTGCAGCAGTTGGCGTTCGCTGTCCGCTTCATCATCGGAGCTGGCGATCAGCAACTGATAGCCCCGCGCCCGTGCCCCTTGTTCCAGCAGTTTGGCGATGCGTGCGTAGCTGGGGTTTTCCAGGTCTGGCAGGATGAACCCCAAGGTTCGCGTATGCCGACTGCGCAGCCCGGCGGCTTGAGGGTTGGGGGTAAAGCCATGGGCTTGGACCACGGCACGCACACGCTCAACGGTTGCGTTGCTGATGCGCTGCTGTTCGGCCTTGCCGTTGATGACATAGCTGGCGGTGGTAACGGACACACCGGCCAGACGTGCGATATCACTGAGTTTCAAACCGGGATTTCCTTGTTTTTTGGCGCTCGCCCCGACATTTTGTCCAATCGTAACCGATTCCAGCATTCGACCAATGTCCCACAGCAAGCGCTGAGTGGCCCTTCAAGCTTGCGCAATTAACGCGTAATCTGCCATAAATTCTAGATTAAACGTTTCAGCAAGCGTATTTTTACGATGTTCGCCACTGAGTGACCACTGCCAATTGACCGCTCAGTCAGTTAATTTTGAACCTATTTACCTACAACAATACCTAGTGCGCCCGTCGCACTAACTAGGAGAACGGCATGCTTGAGCTCACTGTAGAGCAGATATCCATGGGCCAGGTGGCTGTGGATAAATCTGCTGCCTTGCACCTGCTCGCTGACAAACTGGTGGCCGATGGCCTGGTTGCCGAAGGTTATCTCAGTGGCCTGCAAGCCCGTGAAGCCCAAGGCTCGACCTTTCTCGGCCAAGGCATCGCTATTCCCCACGGCACGCCAGAAACCCGCGAGCAGGTGTTTTCCACTGGTGTGCGCCTGCTGCAGTTCCCGGAAGGGGTGGACTGGGGCGATGGCCAGATCGTCTACCTGGCGATTGGCATCGCGGCTAAATCCGATGAACACCTGCGCCTGTTGCAACTGCTCACCCGTGCCCTCGGCGAAACCGACCTGGGCCAGGCGTTGCGCCGTGCCGGCAGCGCCGAAGCGCTGTTGAAACTATTGCAAGGCGCGCCCCAGGAACTGGCGCTGGATGCGCAGATGATCAGCCTGGGCGTGTCGGCCGATGATTTTGAAGAGTTGGTGTGGCGCGGTGCGCGCCTGCTGCGCCAGGCCGACTGCGTGAGCAATGGCTTTGCAGCCGTATTGCAGCAGGTCGACGCGCTGCCCCTGGGCGATGGCCTGTGGTGGTTGCACAGCGAGCAGACGGTCAAGCGTCCGGGCCTGGCCTTTGTGACGCCGGACAAACCCATGCGTTACCTCGGCCAGCCCCTGCACGGCCTGTTCTGCCTGGCGAGCCTCGGTGAAGCGCACCAGAGCCTGCTTGAACGCCTGTGTGCCTTGCTCATTGAAGGGCGCGGCCAGGAGTTGGGGCGCGCCACCAGCAGCCGCGCGGTGCTGGAAGTGCTGGGCGGTGAACTGCCGCCGGACTGGCCCAGCGCCCGTATTACCCTGGCCAACGCCCACGGCCTGCACGCGCGCCCGGCCAAGATCCTGGCGCAATTGGCGAAAAGTTTTGATGGCGATATCCGCGTGCGCATCGTCGATGGCGCGGTGGGCGCCGTGTCGGTCAAAAGCCTGAGCAAGTTGCTCAGCCTCGGCGCACGTCGTGGTCAGGTGCTGGAGTTCGTGGCCGAGCCGACGGTGGCCGGCGATGCACTGCCCGCCCTCTTGGCCGCCGTGCAAGAGGGCCTTGGCGAAGAGGTCGAGCCCTTGCCCGCCGTGAGCGCACAGCCAGCACAGGTCGATATCGAACCGGTGCTCAGCGCGCCACTGAGCGGTAGCCAACTCCAGGCCATTGCCGCCGCACCGGGTATCGCCATCGGCCCGGCCCATATCCAGGTGCCGCAAGTGTTCGATTACCCGTTGCGCGGTGAGTCCGCCGCCGCCGAACGCCAGCGTCTGCACACGGCCTTGAGCGAGGTGCGCACGGATATCCAGGGCTTGATCGAGCGTAGCCAGGCCAAGGCCATCCGCGAGATTTTCATCACGCACCAGGAAATGCTCGACGACCCGGAACTCACCGACGAAGTCGACACCCGCCTCAAGCAAGGCGAAAGCGCCGAAGCCGCCTGGATGAGCGTGATCGAAGCCGCCGCCAAACAGCAGGAAGCCTTGCAGGATGCCTTGCTGGCCGAGCGTGCTGCCGACTTGCGCGACATAGGCCGCCGCGTGCTGGCCCAGTTGTGCGGCGTCCAAAGCGTGCAGGAACCGAGCGAGCCCTACATCCTGGTGATGGAAGAAGTCGGCCCTTCGGACGTGGCGCGCCTGGACCCGGCCCGCGTTGCCGGCATTCTCACCGCCCGGGGCGGCGCCACCGCTCACAGCGCCATTGTCGCCCGCGCTTTGGGCATTCCGGCCTTGGTCGGCGCTGGCGCTGCGGTGTTATTGCTCAACGCGGGCACGCCGCTGTTGCTCGATGGCCAGCGCGGCCGCCTGCATGTGGACCCCGACGCCGCCACCCTGCAACGGGCCACCGTGGAGCGCGACAGCCGCGAGCAGCGCTTGCAAGCCGCTTCGGCCCAACGCCATGAACCGGCGCTGACCCGCGACGGACACGCCGTGGAAGTGTTCGCCAACATTGGCGAAAGCGCCGGGGTGGCCAGCGCAGTGGAGCAGGGCGCCGAAGGCATTGGCCTGCTGCGCACCGAACTGATTTTCATGGCCCACCCCCAGGCGCCGGACGAGGCCACTCAGGAGGCCGAATACCGTCGCGTACTCGACGGCCTCAATGGTCGCCCGTTGGTGGTGCGCACCCTGGATGTGGGCGGCGACAAGCCTTTGCCCTATTGGCCGATCGCCGAAGAGGAAAACCCCTTCCTGGGTGTGCGCGGCATTCGCCTGACGTTGCAACGCCCGCAGATCATGGAAGCGCAACTGCGGGCGCTGCTGCGTGCTGCGGATAACCGCCCGCTGCGCATCATGTTCCCCATGGTCGGCAGCGTGGATGAGTGGCGCGCCGCCCGGGACATGACCGAACGCCTGCGCCTGGAGATCCCGGTGGCGGACCTGCAACTGGGGATCATGATCGAAGTGCCCTCAGCCGCGTTGCTGGCGCCGGTCCTCGCCAAGGAAGTCGACTTCTTCAGCGTCGGCACCAACGACCTGACCCAATACACCCTGGCCATCGACCGCGGCCACCCGACCCTGTCGGCCCAGGCCGATGGCTTGCATCCGGCAGTCCTGCAACTGATCGACATCACCGTGCGCGCCGCCCATGCCCACGGCAAATGGGTAGGTGTGTGCGGCGAGTTGGCGGCGGACCCGCTGGCGGTGCCGGTGCTGGTCGGCCTGGGCGTGGATGAGTTGAGCGTGTCGGCCCGCAGCATTCCTGAAGTGAAGGCGCGGGTGCGTGAATTCAGTCTGAGCGAGGCCCAGGGCCTGGCGCAACAAGCACTGGCAGTGGGTTCGCCCGCCGAAGTGCGTGCCCTAGTGGAGGCCGTGTAGATGGCAAATATTCTGACCCTGACGCTGAACCCGGCGTTGGACCTCACGGTACGTCTGGCGCACCTGCAACCCGGTGAGGTCAATCGCAGTGAAGCGATGCTCACCCACGCGGCCGGCAAAGGCGTGAATGTGGCGCAAGTGCTGGCGGACCTGGGCCATTACGTCAGCGTGGGCGGGTTCCTCGGCAGTGCCAACCCCCAGGCTTTCAATGCGCTGATCAAGCGCCGTGGGTTTGGCGATGCCTTCATCCGGGTTCCCGGCGAAACCCGGAGCAATATCAAGATTGCCGAACAGGATGGGCGTGTCACCGACATCAATGCACCGGGGCCGCTGGTGACTGAAGAGGCGCTAAAAGCGCTGCTCAAGATGGTCGCGATCATTGGCCCGGAGTTCGATGCGGTTGTGGTGGCCGGTAGCTTGCCGCGCGGCGTCAGCCCGCAGTGGTTTAAAGGTTTGCTGGAGGCGTTGAAAGACCTCGGGTTGAAAGTCGCCCTGGACACCAGTGGCGAAGCGCTGCGCCTGGGGTTGGAGGTTGGCCCGTGGCTGGTCAAACCCAATACCGAAGAGTTGGCCGAGGCCTTGGGTAACGCCACCGATGCCATCAGCCGCCTGCATCAGCAAGGCGTCGAACATGTGGTGGTCTCCGACGGGGCCGCAGGTGTGACCTGGTACCGCCCGGGTGCGGCGCTGCACGCCACGCCGCCCAAGGTGGCAGTGGCCAGTACCGTGGGTGCCGGCGACTCGCTGCTGGCCGGGATGCTCCACGGTTTGCTCAGTGGCGACACGCCGGAGCACACCCTGCGCCGGGCCACGGCGATTGCCGCGATGGCGGTGACACAGATCGGTTTTGGCATCAGCGATGACGCGCAGTTGGCGCATCTCGAAAGCGGCGTCGAAGTACGCACGCTGACAGAACAATAAGAGGGTTTGTGATGAAGTTAGCCATTGTTACCGCCTGCCCGAACGGCATGGTCACCAGTGTGCTGTGCGCCCGCTTGTTGGACGCCGCCGCCCAGCGCATGGGCTTGCACACCAGTGTTGAAGTCGTCGATGTGCAGCGTCCGGAGCGCCAGTTGTCCCAGGCGACGATTGATGATGCCGAGTGGGTGCTGTTGGTCAGTAGTACCCCGGTGGATATGCAGCGGTTTGTCGGCAAGCGTGTGTTCCAGAGCACGCCGGCCCAGGCGTTGGCGGATGTCGAAGGCGTACTGCGCCGGGGCGCCGAAGAAGCCCAGGTGTATGTCGCCGACGCCGCCCCGGTGGCGGCCAAGGCTGCGCCGCGTATCGTCGCGATTACCGCGTGCCCCACCGGTGTGGCCCACACGTTCATGGCCGCCGAAGCCTTGCAGCAGACTGCTCAGCGCCTGGGTTATGACCTGCAGGTCGAAACTCAAGGCTCGGTAGGCGCCCGCACACCGTTAAGCCCGCAAGCGATTGCCGATGCCGATGTGGTGTTGCTCGCGGCGGATATCGAAGTGGCCACCGAGCGTTTCGCCGGCAAGAAGATTTACCGCTGTGGCACCGGCATTGCCCTCAAGCAATCCGAAGCCATCCTCAACAAAGCCCTGGCCGAAGGCGCGGTGGAAAGCGCGGCCGGCGGTGCACCGGCCAAGGCGGAGAAAACCGGCGTCTACAAACACCTGCTCACCGGCGTGTCGTATATGTTGCCGATGGTGGTGGCGGGGGGCTTGCTGATCGCCTTGTCGTTTGTCTTCGGCATCCATGCTTTCGAGCAGCCCGGCACCTTGGCGGCGGCGCTCAAATCCGTGGGTGACCAGGCGTTCCTGTTGATGGTGCCGCTGCTGGCGGGCTACATCGCCTACTCGATTGCCGACCGTCCTGGCCTTGCGCCCGGCATGATCGGCGGGCTGCTGGCGGGGACGCTGGGGGCTGGGTTTATCGGCGGCATCCTGGCCGGTTTCGTCGCCGGATATTGCGTCAAGCTGATCAGCCGCACGGTGCAACTGCCTCAGAGCCTGGAAGCGCTCAAGCCGATCCTGATCATCCCGTTATTGGCGAGCCTGTTTACCGGCTTGGTGATGATCTACCTGGTGGGCCCACCGGTCGCCCGCTTGCTCACGGGCCTGACGGATTTCCTCAGCACCATGGGCACCACCAACGCGGTGCTGCTGGGCATTCTGCTCGGCGGCATGATGTGCGTGGACTTGGGTGGGCCGATCAACAAGGCGGCCTATGCGTTCTCGGTTGGCCTGCTGGCCGCGTCGAGCGGCGCGCCGATGGCCGCGACCATGGCCGCCGGCATGGTGCCGCCGATTGGCATGGGCATCGCCACGTTGCTGGCCCGGCGCAAGTTCGCCCAGACCGAGCGCGAGGCCGGCAAGGCGGCGATGATCCTGGGGCTGTGCTTTATCTCTGAAGGCGCGATTCCCTTCGCCGCCAAAGACCCGCTGCGCGTCATTCCGGCCAGCATCGCCGGTGGCGCGTTGACCGGTGCGCTGTCGATGTACTTCGGCTGCAAACTCGCCGCGCCCCATGGCGGGTTGTTTGTGCTGGTGATTCCGAATGCGATGAACCATGCGTTGTTGTACTTGTTGGCGATTGTGGCGGGCAGTGTGTTGACCGGTTTGGTGTATGCCGTGCTCAAGCGACCGGAAGCGGCCGAACTGGCCGTGACTGCCTGACACTGGCAGAAAATGTGGGAGCTGGCTTGCCTGCGATAGCCTCGACGGGGTTTGCCTGATACACCGAGGTGCTTGCATCGCAGGCAAGCCAGCTCCCACAGGTGAACTCGACCGTTCTGCTAATCGGTGTCACATCCGCTTCATCCCATCATGCTTTAGTGGCCCTTTTGATACTCAAGAGGGCACCTGCATGAGCCACTTCGATCTCGGTCGCCGCCGTGTGATGCAAGCCGTGGGCGCTGGCCTGTTGTTGCCGGGCCTGGCGCCGGCGGTGATCGCTTCGGTGAAGGACCGACCCCAACTCACTGACGGCGTGCAATCGGGCGACCTGCAGGGCGATCGCGCAATGATCTGGAGCCGCAGTGACCGCCCGGCGAAGATGGTGGTGGAGTGGGATACCCGCAGCGTGTTCAGCAACCCGCGCCGATTCGTCTCGCCCCTGGCCGACAGCCGCACCGACTTTACCGCCCGTGTCGAGCTCACCGGGCTGCCGGTCGACCAGGCGATTTTCTACCGCGTGCATTTCGAAGACGCCCAGACTGGCATTGCCAGTGAACCCTGGTTCGGCCACTTGCGCAGCGTGCCGCAACAGCGGCGTGACATCCGTTTTGTGTGGAGCGGCGACACTGTCGGCCAAGGCTTCGGCATCAACCCCGACATCGGTGGCATGCGCATCTATGAAGCCATGCGCCTACGCCTGCCGGACTTTTTTATCCACAGCGGCGACACCATCTATGCCGACGGCCCGGTCCCCGCGCAGCTCACCACTGAAGGCGGGCGCATCTGGCGCAACATTACCACTGAAGCCAAAAGCAAAGTCGCGGAAACCCTCGATGAATATCGCGGTAATTACCGCTACAACCTGCTGGATGAAAACGTGCGCCGCTTCAATGCCGAGGTACCGCAGATCTGGCAGTGGGACGATCACGAGGTGATCAACAACTGGTCATCGAGCAAGCAGTTGGATGAGCGTTACCAGACCCGCGACATCAATACCTTGGTGGGCCGTGCCCGCCAGGCCTGGCTGGAATATTCACCCATGCGCCGACAGAGCGCCGACGGTGGCGGGCGCATTTATCGCAAGCTCAGTTATGGGCCGCTGCTGGATGTGTTTGTGTTGGATATGCGCAGCTATCGTGGGCCGAATGATGACAACCTGGGCGCGGAAAAACCCTTCCTCGGGCGGGAACAGTTGGACTGGCTCAAACGCGGGCTCAAGGCCTCGCAAGCGCAGTGGAAGGTGGTCGCCGCCGACATGCCCATCGGTCTGGGCGTGCCCGACGGTGAAGTCAGCCCCGGCGTGGCGCGTTGGGAAGCGATCGCCAATGGCGACCCTGGCCCGGCGCAAGGGCGTGAGCTGGAGATCGCCGAACTGCTGGGGTTCCTGCATGAGCACAAGGTGCGCAACCACGTGTGGCTGACGGCCGACGTGCATTACTGTGCAGCGCATCACTATCACCCTGACCGTGCGACGTTCCAGGATTTCGAGCCGTTCTGGGAGTTTGTGGCAGGGCCGTTGAATGCTGGGAGTTTCGGGCCCAACCCACTGGATAAAACCTTTGGCCCGCACGTGGTGTTCCAGAAGGCGCCACCGGCGCAGAATACCTCGCCGTTTGCGGGCTTTCAGTTTTTTGGTGAAGTGCAGATAGATGGGCAGACGGCGGAGTTGACGGTGATGCTACGGGACTTGGACGGGGTTTCAGTGTTCGAGCAAAAACTGCAACCGGCCTGATCGTTCCCACGCTCTGCGTGGGAACGCATCCTGTGACGCTCCGCGTCACGCCGTCAAGAGCGGACGCGGAGCGTCCAGGGCGGCATTCCCACGCGGAGCGTGGGAACGATCAAATATCAATAAACATCCCTGCGATAGCGACCCTGTTCGATCAGGCGCTCCAGCGCCTCATTGCCCAAGATGTCTTTCAGTGCCTGATCCACCCCCGTCGCCATCCCCTGCAAGCTGCCACACACATAAATCGCCGCGCCATCCGCCAGCCATTTGCGCAGCACATCCGCTGACTCGCGCAGGCGATCCTGTACGTAGACCTTCTCCTCTTGATCGCGGGAAAATGCCAGGTCCAGCAGGGCCAGGTCTCCACTGGCGAGCCAGCCTTGCAGTTCGTCCTGGCACAGGTAGTCGTGGGCGATATTGCGCTCGCCGAACAGCAGCCAGTTTCGCTGCTGGCCGCCGGCAATACGCGCCTTGAGCAAGCTACGCAGGCCCGCCAGGCCGGTGCCGTTGCCCAGCAGAATCAGTGGCACAGGCGCGTCGGGCAAATGGAAGCCGCTGTTGCGCCGCAGGCGCAGGCTGATGGCCGAGCCGAGGGCGGCGTGTTCAGTCAGCCAGCCGGAGCCAAGCCCCAGGCTGCCGTCGGGGTGGCGCTCCTGGCGCACAATCAGCTCCAGCACGCCGTCGCTGGCAATCGAGGCGATGGAGTATTCGCGCATGCCCAGGGGGACCAGCGCGTCCACCAACGCCTGGGCGTGCAGGCCGACCAGGTGCGTGCGGTTGTCCGGCAGTTGGCGCGTGGCCAGGGCCTGATCAAGGGTGTGGGCCACGCCGTCGATCACCACACCGTCGCTGCCGACCAAGCCCAGGCCGGCCAGGAAGTGTTCGATGGCCCAGGGGCAATTGCGCGGCAGGACTTCCACCAGGTCGCCGGCCAGCCAGCTGTGTGCAGACGTGGATGTGAGGCCCAGCAGGTAGACGGGCGAGCCGACACTGTCGGGGTTGAGCAGGGTGCGTTGGCTCAGGGTCCAGTTTTCGTACTGGGCCGTCGGCCAGGCCGCTGCCGGCGCATGCCCGGTGAGCTGGCCCAGTTGCTGTTGCCAGGTGTGCAGGGCCACTGCGTCGCCGCTGTCGACTTCCACCGGGGCAAACAGCGGGGTGCCGCCCTGGTTGGTCAGCCAGAAATGCAGGCGCCGGGCAAAGCCGCAAAAATGTTCGTACTGCCGGTCACCCAGGGCCAGCACCGAGTAGTTCAAGCCTGTGAGGGGCAGCGAATGGCCGAGCACGCTGCGCTCGAAACCTCGGGCGCTGTCGGGGGCTTCGCCGTCGCCAAAGGTACTGACCACAAACAGCGCGTTCTGTGATTGGCTGAGGTCGTCGCGGCTGACACTGCCCAAAGGCTGCACCTTCACCGCCAGGCCCGCAGCCTGCAGTTGCCCGGCCGTTTGCCAGGCCAGTTGTTCGGCAAAGCCGCTCTGGCTGGCGAAGCCGATCAGCCAGGCCGGGGCATTGCTGTGGTTATCTGTCAAACCTTTGCGGGCATCGCGGACCTGGCGCTTTTTGCGGCGTCGGTCGAGGTACAGCAGCCAGCCCGTGATGAAAAACAGCGGCATAAGCAGTGAGCTGACGGTGAGGACGATGCGCCCGACCAGGCCGAAATAGCTGCCGGTGTGCAGCGCATACACACTGGTCAGCAACTGCGCCTTGAGGCTTTTGCTGGCGTAGCGCTCGTGGGATTTGACCTCGCCGGTGGCCGGGTCCAGGTTGATCTGGTTCAGGGCACGGTCATGGGGCGATGAAGTGAGCAGGTAATACACGGTGGCCGGTTGCCCGGCGACCGCGGGCATCCGAATGTTGTAGGCGCTCAAGTCGGGGCCGGCGTTGCTGTAGATGCTGCTCCAGATTGCGTCATAGTTGGCCACCGGAGCCGGGCCTGCGGGAGCCGGGCCGCGCTTACGCATGCGCTCGTTCTGCGGCGTATCAGAGAGCAGTTTAGTCACGCCCTGGTTGTACCAGTCATAAGACCAGTACAGCCCGGTCAACGCCGCCAAAAGATAAAACAACAGGCACCAGGTGCCGAATACCGAGTGCAGGTCCCAATTGAAGCTGCGGCCCTTTTTGCGCCAGTCCAGGGTCAGCCAGACGCGCCAGCTTTTCACCTGGCGCGGCCAGCGCAGGTACAGGCCGGAGAGGCAGAAAAACAGCAGGATCAGGGTGCAGGCGCCGGTGATATTGCGCCCGGTATCGCCGATGGCGAGGAAGCGGTGCAATTGCAGGATAAAACCGAACAGGTCCTGGCCGACCGCGTCACCCATGTAGTCGCCGGTGTACGGGTCAAAGTAGCGCATCTGGCCACGGCGCTCGCCCGGTGGCGGGGTGAAGGACACGCGGCCGGCGTTGCCGCTTTCACTTTCTACCCACAGCATGGCCACGGTCTTGCCTTCGGCCGCTTCCAGCTTGCGTACCAGCTCGGCGGGCGGCAGTACACCGGCTTCGCGTTTCTGTACGCTCAAAACCGTGGGGTTGAGGGCCCGCAGGATTTCATCCTGGAACGAGTACGCAGCCCCGGTGATCCCCATCAAGGCCAGCACCAGCCCGGCAGTGATGCCGAAGAACCAATGCAACTGGAACAGGGTTTTCTTCAACACGTCGGAGCGCCTCGCTTAGCTGGATATCTGATCACGGCGCGCATTATGCCGTGAGTTGCCGGGAAACACGCAAAAGCCCCACGCATCCGATGTGTGGGGCTTCTGGCTGGAACTTTACCGCTTTTAGAAGTGGAAGCTGGTGGTCAACAACGCCGTACGCCCCGCCGCCTGGTTGGCGAAATGCGTGGAGAAGGCCTTGTCGTAGTAGGTTTTGTCGGTCAGGTTCTGCACGTTCAGTTGCAGGTCGACGTTCTTGGTCAGCTTGTAGCTGGCCATGGCGTCGTAGCGGGTGTAGGAGGGTACATACACTGTGTTGCCGACATCGCCGTAAACCTCATCGACGTAGAAGGCGCCGCCGCCGACGGTCAGCTTGGGCGTGATCTCGTAGGTGGTCCACAGGCTGAAGGAGTTCTTCGGCGTGTTGGGCATCTGATTGCCTTTGTTGGAGCCCGCACTCACGACACCGTTACGCCCGTTGAGGCCGGATTTCACCAGTTCGCTGTCCAGATAGCTGTAGCCCGCAAACACCTGCCATTGTTCGGTGATTTTGCCGCTGGCGGACAACTCGATGCCGTCGACCTGAGATTCACCGGCGTTCTGGTAGGTGAGTGCATCCACCAGGATGCGGGTGTTTTTCTTCTCGGTGCGGAACACGGCTGCGGTCAGGGACAGGCGGTCGTGGAACAGGTCCCATTTGGTGCCCAGTTCGTAGTTGACGGTTTCTTCTGGCTGCAAGTCGCTGGTGGCAGCACCGGCAGACAGCGGGTTGCCGTCGGAACCTTCGCCTATCAGGCCACCGGCTGGCGTGGCCGATGTGGCGTACGAGGCGTAGATGCTGCCGTTCTCCACCGGCTTCCAGACAAGGCCGGCCTGCCAGTTAAAGAACTGACTGTCGTCCTTGATCTTGCTGCGGGCTTTTACCGTCGCGCTCGGCACTGCGTTGGTGTTGGCTTCGGTGTCAAAGGTGTCGTAGCGCAGGCCCACGTTCAGCAGCCATTTCGGATCGAGCTCGATAGTATCGAACACGTACGCGGCGCGGCTGGTGGCTTTGGTGTTGGTGCCCATATAGTTGCGCGCAATGCTGCCGTTCCAGGCGTCGTCCGGGTTCGGGTTGCTCAGCGACGTGCACTGGCCGCCCAGGCTGCCCTTGGCCGTTGTGCACACTGGGTTGGCGTTAGGGCTGACGGTGTAGCCGCTGACACGGGTTTCTTCACCGGTGAACTCCAGGCCAGTAGAGTAAGTGTGCTTGAAGCCCAGGGCCTGGAAGCTGCCAAACAGGTCAGTCTGGTTGGTGGTTGTGGTCGTGGTGGAGACACGGCTGTTGGCGCGACGCCAGACGGTGCCGTAGCGGTTGACGTTGAACTTGCTGTCATCCGGCTGGGTGAGCACATAGTCCTGGCCGGTGCTGCCGTGGCGCAGGGTGTTCTTGAGCGTCATGTTGTCGTTCAGGTCGTGCTCGATGGAGACCGTGCTGATGTCGGCGCGGGTCTTGCGGAAGTCACGGCTTTTCAAACCGTAGAAGTTGTTGCTGTCGCCGCCGTCGTTGGGTTTGTCATGCGCGTGGGCCGTGGCGGTCGCTGAGCCATAGCCATACGGAATCCCCGAATCCGGCAGGTCGTCACTTTCCATGTGGTAGTAGCTGAGGTTGACGCGGGTCGGCGTGCCCAGGCCAAACGTCAGCGACGGTGCCACGCCCCAACGGTCGTAGTTCACCGCATCGCGGCCAGCCACGTTTTGTTCATGGCTCATCAGGTTCAGGCGGAATGCCGCGCTGTCGTCCAGGAACTGGCGGTTCACGTCGAGCACGTAGCGGCGGGTCTGGTCGGAGCCGTAGGTAAAGCCGCCGTTGGTGAAGTCCCGCGCTTGTGGGGTCTTGCTCACCAGGTTGAGGCTGCCACCGGCCGAGCCACGGCCGCCGAACGAAGAGTTCGGGCCTTTGCTGACTTCGATGGACTCGATGTCGAAGATCTCGCGGCTCTGGCCGCCGGTATCGCGTACGCCATCGAGGTAGGTATCGCCCTGGGCATCAAAACCACGGATGAACGGACGGTCGCCCTGAGGGTTGCCACCTTCACCGGCACCGAAGGTGATACCCGGTACGGTGCGCAAGGCGTCCTGCAACGAGGTGGCGGCGGTGTCCTTGAGGACTTGTTGCGGCACCACAGTGACCGAGCGCGGCGTGTCCACCAGCGGCGCGGTGTACTTCTGCGACGAGGCTTTTTCCACCTGGTAGGAGGTGTTGTCCTGCTCCTGGCCGGTGATGTTGGTGGCGCCGAGGGAGATAGGGTTGCGCTCGCCTGTTGGCTCGGTATTTTCAGCCGCCTGCGCCAGGTGGGCGGCGGAGCCGGCACTCAGGGCAACGCCAATGGCGGAGGCCAGCATGCGTGGTGAACTGGCCGGTATTTTTAGAATAGTGCGCGACATGACGTGTCCCTTCCCCAAGGTTGTGAGGCCGCGGAATATAGGGCCAACAAGACTTTGTATCAATTGCGAGATATTGCTATTCGCATCGAATTTACATTCTTTACACTTTTTTGTTACGGATTTTGCGCTCTCGTTCGTCCCCGTGTTTTACAGGGAGGATAAGAATCAATACCATTGGCGCCTCTCTGATCGCAGGTATTGCCTCATGTTGCTGCACATTCCCGGCCTGTTCTCTCGCGAGGAGGTGCTGCGCATTCGCCAAGCCCTGGAAGAGACCGAATGGGCTGACGGCAAAATCACCGCCGGGCACCAGTCGGCCAAGGCCAAGCACAACCTGCAATTACCCGAAGGCCACCCCCTGGCCAAGGAAATCGGCGCGGCGATGCTGGAACGGTTGTGGAGCAACCCGCTGTTCATGTCGGCCGCGCTGCCGCATAAAGTCTTCCCGCCACTGCTCAACTGCTACACCGCTGGCGGCAGTTTCGACTTTCATATCGACAACGCGGTGCGCCAACCCAAAGGCAGCCATGAGCGCGTGCGCACCGACCTTTCGTCCACGTTGTTCTTCAGCGACCCCGACGACTACGACGGTGGGGAACTGGAGATCCAGGACACGTTCGGCCTGCAGCGGGTCAAGCTACCCGCCGGCGACATGGTGCTGTACCCCGGCTCCAGCCTGCACAAAGTCAACGCGGTGACCCGTGGCGCGCGTTATGCCTCGTTCTTCTGGACCCAAAGCCTGGTGCGCGAAGACAGCCAGCGCACCTTGCTGTTTGAAATGGACGGCGCGATCCAGCAACTGACCCGCGACGTGCCCGACCACCCTGCGCTGATCCAGCTCACCGGCACCTACCACAACCTGTTGCGCCGCTGGGTCGAGGTCTGAGCATGGGCTTTTTATTGCGCCGCGAAGAAGTGCTCAATGTCGAACAATTGCAGAGCATGCTCGATGACTCCCCGGTGCGCGCCGCCCAGGCCATTCTGATCGCGGCCAAGGCAGGCGTGGTCGATGCCCAGGCCCTGCTCGGGCAAATTCTGCTGGAAGGGCGCGGCATCGCACGCGATGAAGCATTGGCGCTGCGCTGGTTCCAGATTGCCGCGCAGGGCGGGCACCTGATGGCGCGCAATATGATCGGGCGTTGCCGGGAGCATGGCTGGGGCTGCGCTGTCGATGAAGCCGCCGCAGCACGGGAATATCGTCTGGCGGCACACGCCGGGTTGGATTGGGGGCAGTACAACTACGCCAACCTCTTGGCTACCGGCCGTGGCGTTGTTGAAGACCAGGCGCAAGCACTGGCGCTGTATCGCCAGGCTGCCGAACAGGGCCATGCCAAGTCGATGAACCTGCTCGGGCGTTACCTGGAAGACGGGCAGCATTGCCCCAAGGATGTTGAGGCGGCCGTTGAGTGGTACCGCCGCTCAGCCGAGGCAGGTGATTTTCGTGGGCAGTTCAGCCATGCGGCGGTGCTGGCAGGCAGCGGCCAGGTCGACGCGGCGCTGGAGTGGTTGCACAAGGCGCTGGCAGGCGGGAATCTCAAGTTTCTGCAAACGGCACACAAGGCGCTGGCACGGGCGGATGACCCGCGAATTCGCGCCATGGCCGAGTTGTACCAGCAACGAGCTACGAGCTGATCGTTCCCACGCTCCGCGTGGGAATGCCGCCCTGGACGCTCCGCGTCCGCACTTGAGCGCGTAACGCAGAGCGTCACAGGAGGCGTTCCCACGCAGAGCGTGGGAACGATCGGGGGTGGGGTTAAACGTAGAAGGATTTCAGCGGCGGGAACCCATTGAACTCAACCGCGCTGTAGCTGGTGGTGTAGGCACCGGTCGACAACCAGTACAGACGATCACCAATGGCCAGGTTCAACGGCAGGCCGTACTTGTAGTTTTCGTACATGATATCGGCGCTGTCGCAGGTCGGGCCGGCGATGACCACTTCTTCCATCTCGCCTTTCTTCTCGGTCCAGATCGGGAACTTGATGGCTTCGTCCATGGTTTCGATCAGGCCGGAGAACTTGCCCACATCCGTGTACACCCAGCGCTCGACGGCGGTACGGGACTTGCGCGCCACCAGCACCACTTCGCTGACCAGGATGCCGGCGTTGGCGATCAATGAACGGCCTGGTTCCAGAATGATTTCCGGCAGGTCGTCCCCGAAGTCTTCCTTGAGGAAGCGGATGATTTCTTCAGCGTAGGTTTCCAGGCTGTTGGTGCGGGTGATGTAGTTGGCCGGGAAGCCACCGCCCATGTTGATCAGCTTCAGGTGGATGCCGTCTTCTTCTTTGAGGCGTTCGAAGATCACCTTGACCTTGGCGATGGCTGCGTCCCACACGCTGATGTCGCGCTGTTGCGAGCCGACGTGGAACGAGATGCCGTAAGGCACCAGGCCCAGGTCGCGGGCGAGGATCAGCAGGTCCATGGCCATGTCGGTCTGGCAGCCGAATTTACGCGACAACGGCCAGTCAGCAGTGGTCGAGCCTTCGGTGAGGATACGCACATACACTTTCGAACCCGGCGCGGCCTTGGCGATGTTGCGAAGGTCGGCTTCGGAGTCGGTGGAGAACAGACGCACGCCCTTCTCATAGAAGTAGCGGATGTCCTTGGATTTCTTGATGGTGTTGCCGTAGCTGATACGGTCGGCGCTGACGCCGCGGTCCATGACCTTGTCCAGCTCATAGATCGAGGCGATGTCGAAGCTCGAACCCTTGTCTTTCAACAGGTCGATGATCTCAACGGCCGGGTTGGCCTTGACGGCGTAATACACCTTGGCGAATTCGAAACCGGCGCGCAGGTCGTCGTAGGCCTGGCTGATCATCGCGGTGTCGATCACCACGAACGGGGTTTCTTGCTTGTCGGCGAACGCCTTCATTTTGTCAAAAGTGGCGCGCGCGAAATAATCTTCGACGTTGATCGACATGCTGGGAACTCCTAAGGGCAAACTAATTTGATCAATGGGTGCAAATGAACGTCCTCCGTATCCCCACTTTGGTTCGCCTACTTCCCAAGGCATGTCGCCGAAAGCAAAAAGGCCATGGGGTAAGCTGCCCTTGGCCTTGCTGTCTCGTCGTCAGTACTTGAGCCGGATGGATCGTTTCCAGCATGGACGTTCGGCGCGAACTTTAGGGCTTGGCGGGCGTGGGATCAACTAAAAATGTCGCGTTTTTGCACGCGTTCGTCGCGCGGCCGCGTGCAGCTACTTATGTAACCGACCGGTGTGACGGATTGATGTTCCCCGGATGGGGCCAATCAGATGGATTTGCGGTGTATTCATCGCAGGCAAGCCAGCTCCCACATTTGAACTGCATTCTTATGCTGGAATGCATTCCCCTGTGGGAGCTGGCTTGCCTGCGATAGCGATCTATCAAGCCAAAGCAGTTTCGGCAGGCGAGACAATGCTGGTCTTGCCGCCACGGGATTTACCGGAACTCAGGTACTCGGCAATCGACTCCTGGGTCACTTCACCCAGGAACACGCGCTCGGCATCCATCACCGGCAACCACGAACGGTTGAACTCGTACATGCGCGACAGCAGGATGCGTAAATGCTCGTCGTACGCCGCCGTGGCATTGAACTCGCGCAGGTACTGGCCGCAGGTGCCGGCCTGGCGGTGCAGGTCGCGACGGCGTACGTAGCCCAGCGCCTTGTTCTCCGAACAGGTGACCACCACATAGCGGCGGTCGTGCTCGTCCATCAATTCCAGCGCATCGGCCACGGGTGTTTCCGGGCTCACCGACGGGGCGTTGTCCGCCGCGTCTTCGGCTTTTACCAGCAGCAGGCGCTTGAGGGTGCTGTCCTGGCCCACGAAATTGCTGACGAACTCGTCGGCCGGGTGCGCCAGCAGCGTGTCCGGGTGGTCGATCTGCAGCAGCTTGCCGGCGCGGAAGATGGCGATCTTGTCACCCAGCTTGATGGCTTCGTCGATGTCATGGCTGACCATGATCACGGTCTTGTTCAGCGCGCGCTGCATCTCGAAGAATTCGTTCTGGATCATCTCGCGGTTGATCGGGTCGACCGCGCCGAACGGCTCGTCCATCAGCAGCAGCGGCGCATCCGCCGCCAGGGCGCGGATCACACCGATGCGCTGTTGCTGCCCACCCGACAATTCACGCGGGTAGCGATGCAGGTACTGCTTGGGCTCCAGCTTGATCATGCTCATCAATTCGCGGGCGCGGTCGTGGCATTTTTGCTTGTCCCAACCGAGCAGCTTGGGCACCACCACGATGTTTTCTTCGATGGTCATGTTGGGGAACAGGCCGATCTGCTGGATCACGTAGCCGATGTTACGGCGCAGGGTTACTTCATCGAGGTCGGTGGTGTCTTCGCCGTTGATCAGGATCTTGCCCGAGGAGGGCTTGATCAGACGGTTGATCATCTTCAGCGTAGTGCTCTTGCCGCAGCCCGAGGGCCCCAGGAATACGCAAATTTCGCCTTCGTTGACGGTCAGGCTTACATCGTTGACGGCGGTGACGGTCTTGCCGTTGCTTTGAAAAGTCTTGGACAGGTTTTGAAGTTCGATCATTTGAGCAATCCTTTTGGAGTCAGCGAGCGTTGCAGCCATTGCAGAAGCAGGTCGGCGAAGATGGCCAGGAGACTGACCAGCACGGCGCCGACGATCAGCATCGACATATCGCTGCGGCTGATGGAAGCCAGAATAAGTACACCCAGGCCACCGGCACCGATGGTGGCGGCGATGGTCATCACACCGATATTCATCACCACGGCGGTACGCACGCCAGCGAGAATCACCGGCACCGCAATCGGCAGTTCGACCATGCGCAGGCGCTGGCCGAAGGTCATGCCGATGCCGCGTGCGGCTTCGCGAATGCCTGGCTCAACGCCGGTGAGGGCCAGGTAGGTGTTACGCATGATCGGCAGCAGGGAGTAAAGGAACACGGCGGTGATCGCCGGCATTGGCCCCAGGCCCTGGCCGAACTTGGAGTAGAACGGCAGCAGCAGGCCGAACAGTGCAATGGATGGCACCGTCAGCAGCACCGTGGCACTGGCTTGCAGGGGGCCTGCCAGGGTCGGAAAACGCGTCATCAGAATGCCCAGGGGCACGCCGATAAAGATCGCGAGGATCACGGCGATGCCGACCAGGGTGATGTGCTGCCAGGTCAGGTGCAGGACTTGGGCCCAATCAAGATGGGAAAAGGCGTTCAAAAATTCCATGTCTTCTCCTTTTTAGTTGATTGGATGTTGGCGCAGGAAATCGGCGGCAACGGCGGACGGGCTTTCATGGTCGACGTCGACCCGTGCATTGAGCTGGCGCATGGTTTCGTCGTCGAACAGGTGGGCCAAAGGCTTGAGTTCGGCGGCCAGTTGCGGGTGTTTGTCGAGGTATTCCTGGCGGATCACCGGGGCTGCGGTGTAATCCGGGAAGTAGTGCTTGTCGTCTTCGAGCAGCTTCAACTTAAAGGCGTTGAGGCGCCCGTCGGTGGTGTAGACCAGTCCGGCAAACACCTGGCCATTACGCAGGGCGGTGTAGACCAGGCCCGCGTCCATTTGCCGGGTGTTCTCGCGTGTCAGGTTCATGTCGTACAGCTTGACCATGCCGGCCAGGCCATCGGAGCGGTTGGCGAACTCGGTATCCAGGGCGACCAGACGGTGCTCTTTGGTGTTCTCGGCCATGGCGTTGGTGAGGTCGCTGATGCTGTTGATTTCGGGATGTTCCTGGGCGACCTTCTCCGGCAGCGCCAGCGCATAGGTGTTGCTAAAGCGCGACGGCGATAGCCAGACCAGGCCTTTTTTTCCATCGAGTTCTTTGACCCGAGCGTAGGACTGTTCGCTGTCGAGTTTCTCGTCGATATGGTTGTAGGCCACCAGCGACACGCCGGTGTATTCCCATATCAGGTCCAGTTGCCCGCTTTCCTGGGCACTGCGCGCCAGGTTGCTGCCCAGGCCGCCGGTCACGCGGGCGTCGTAGCCCTTGGTGCGCAGGTATTGGGAAGTGATTTCGGCGAGCAGGGTCTGCTCGGTGAACACCCGGGCGCCGATGCGGATCACGGGTTTTTCGGCGGCTTGCGCAATACCTGCAAGCAGCAGGACGCAGCCTAATATCAAGCTCAGTTTTTTCATGTGAATTCCTTTACCGGGCTTAAGACGGGCGTAACCCGCGTTCCAGCCAGAGGCGGCTAGCCATGGTCACCAGGCCATCAAGCAGCAATGCCAGCAGCGCGGTACACGCGGCGCCGAGCAACAGTTGCGGCTGATTGTTCAGAGCGATGCCGGGGAAGATCAGGCTGCCCAGGCTGTTGGCGCCAATCAGGAACGCCAGCGGTGCGGTACCGACGTTGATCGCCAGGGCCACGCGCACACCGCCGATGATGATCGGCACGGCGTTGGGCAGCTCCACGCGAAACAGCACCTGGCGCGGCGTCATGCCGATGCCGGTGGCGGCTTCCTTGAGGGAGCCCTGAACGTTTTTCAGGCCTTCGTAGGTGTTGCGTACGATGGGCAGGAGCGAGGCAAGGAACAGCGCGAAGATGGCCGGGCCGCTGCCGATGCCGAGGACGCCGAGGGCGATGGCCAGTACGGCCAGGGGAGGGACGGTGTTGCCGATGTTGAAGATCTGCATGAAACGTTCTGCGCGCCCGACCATGTTGGGTCGGCTGAGCAGGATACCGGCGGGGATGCCCACAATCAGGGCTGCCAGCATGGAGACTAGGACGAGAATCAGGTGAGCTTGCAGGTAAAACAACAAATCGTCGCGGTACAGTTCGATCGTGTTGATGCCGATCCAGTGGACCAGCAGGGCCAGGAGCGCGACGACAACCGCGCCTCCTATCAGCCCTTTGCCATAGCGAATAGCCACAGGCGGACTCCTTTTTTTCTTTTGTCGGCGAACACATTTTCCGGCGGCACTGCCATTCCTGGCTGCCTCTGAATGAGTTCGCGAAAAGCAACTCGCCGATACTGGCAATGCAGTATGCGATCGAGCCATGAGCGCAGCCTCGTCAGGCTAACTTGCTGATATTTCAGCCCCTGTTCCGAGTGCGATAGCAGGGGAGTGGACGTCTCGACCTTTTAAAAGGTTCCACACTTGGGCGCATTTAGCCACCCCCAATGGGCTCAACGGTGGTCCGTACCCTCGCGTTTGCGCTATACTCGCCGCCCTTTTTTGACTCACCTGCCAGGCGATTTCCCATGACCCACCAGGCCGCCGAAGTCGCGAAACGCCGCACTTTCGCCATTATTTCCCACCCCGATGCCGGTAAGACCACCATCACCGAAAAGCTGTTGCTGATGGGCAAGGCGATCGCGGTGGCCGGCACGGTGAAATCGCGCAAATCCGACCGCCATGCCACCTCCGACTGGATGGAAATGGAAAAACAACGGGGTATTTCCATTACCACGTCGGTCATGCAGTTCCCGTATCGCGAGCACATGATCAACCTGCTCGACACCCCGGGGCACGAAGACTTCTCCGAAGATACCTACCGCACCCTCACCGCGGTGGACTCGGCGCTGATGGTCCTCGACGGCGGTAAAGGCGTCGAGCCACGTACCATCGCGCTGATGGACGTGTGCCGTCTGCGTGATACGCCGATTGTCAGTTTCATCAACAAACTCGACCGCGATATCCGCGACCCCATCGAGCTGCTGGATGAAATCGAAGCCGTCCTGAAGATCAAGGCCGCGCCGATCACCTGGCCGATTGGTTGCTACCGCGACTTCAAGGGCGTGTACCACCTGGCCGACGACTACATCATTGTCTACACCGCCGGCCACGGCCATGAACGCACCGAAACCAAGATCATCGAGAAGCTCGACTCCGACGAAGCCCGTGCCCACCTGGGCGACGAGTACGATCGTTTCGTCGACCAGCTGGAACTGGTGCAGGGCGCCTGCCATGAGTTCAACCAGCAGGAATTCCTCGACGGCCAACTGACGCCGGTGTTCTTCGGTACCGCGCTGGGCAACTTCGGTGTCGACCACGTGCTCGACGCCGTCGTGGACTGGGCGCCAAAACCCCTGGCCCGCGTTGCCAACGAGCGCACCGTGGAACCGGTGGAAGAGAAATTCACCGGCTTCGTGTTCAAGATCCAGGCGAACATGGACCCCAAACACCGCGACCGTATCGCCTTTATGCGCATCTGCTCCGGCAAGTACGAAAAAGGCATGAAGATGCGCCACGTGCGCACCGGCAAGGACGTACGCATCGGCGACGCCCTGACGTTCTTCTCCTCCGAGCGTGAACAGCTGGAAGAGGCGTTTGCCGGCGACATCATCGGCCTGCACAACCACGGCACCATCCAGATCGGCGACACCTTTACCGAAGGCGAAGCCCTGGGCTTCACCGGCATTCCGCATTTCGCCCCGGAACTGTTCCGCCGCGTGCGCCTGCGTGACCCGCTCAAGTCCAAGCAACTGCGCCAAGGCTTGCAGCAATTGGCCGAAGAGGGCGCCACCCAGGTGTTCTTCCCCGAGCGCAGCAACGACATCATCCTCGGCGCGGTGGGTGTGCTGCAGTTCGACGTGGTCGCCAGCCGCTTGAAAGAGGAATACAAGGTTGAGTGTTCGTATGAGCCGATCACCGTGTATTCGGCGCGCTGGATTGATTGCAGCGATAAGAAGAAGTTGGAAGAGTTCTCCAACAAGGCCGTGGAAAACCTGGCGATCGACGGCGGTGGTCACCTGACCTACCTGGCGCCGACGCGGGTGAACCTGGCGTTGATGGAAGAGCGCTGGCCGGATGTGAAGTTCCGCGCGACCCGCGAACACCACTAAGGTTTGAGCGGTTCAGAGAATGTGGGAGGGGGCTTGCCCCCGATAGCGGTGTGTCAGCCAGTGTATTGGGCTCTGACACTCCGTAATCGGGGGCAAGCCCCCTCCCACATTTTGACCTCCTAAAGGCTGGGGATTGGCGGTAATCCGGCATCGCGACTAGCGTAAACGCTGGTGGCAGTTAATGACTGCCGTGCGGGGCCCATTTACTGACTGGACGGAATCGACCATGAGTATTTTTCAACGCGTAGTGCTGTTGATGAAAGTGCTGGTGCTGTTGTCGTTGGGGATGTCGACGGCCTGGGCGCATAACCCGGTGCCGAGCGCAGCGGTGGTGACCAGTGGTCAGGCATCGCACTTGCAGTTGGCCAAGTCCGAAGCCGAACCAGGCGATCAGGGCCAGGGCGGCAGCGAGGGTGATGATGACTCTACTACCGACGAGCCCGACAGCGACGACGCAGACGAAGGCGATAGCCAAACGTAGGCTCGCTAGAAAGAAAGCGCCTCCCGCCAGCCTATAGCTGGTGGGAGGCGCTTTTCAGACCTCAAACAATGCCTTAGAACGATGTAGTCACCGACGCGAAGTAAGCGCGGCCCGGTTCATTGTAGGTCTGGGCACCGGCGTCGTCGGCGTTACCTTTGCGAGACAGGCGCTTGTCCAGGAGGTTGTTGATGCCCACGCGTACGCTCAGGTTTTTGCTGAATTCGTAGCCGCTGCTCAGGCCCATCAACCCGTACGGGTCGACGTCCTGCTGGGCGCTGCGCTCGTAACTGCTGGCGCTGCGTGAGTTGAGCGTCGGTGCTTCTTGTTTGCCGTAATAGGTGCCGCTGACCTGGAATGACAGCTTGTCAGTGGCTTGCCAATCCAGCGTGGTGTTGACGGTGTACTTGGGGATGATGCTCAAGGGCTCGCCGGTGTCCTTGTCCTTGGAGTCGATCATGTAGGTCAGGTTGGTATTCAAGTCCAGATCATCGCGCAGGCTGATGAACAGGTTGCCTTCAACGCCCTGCACCAAGGCGGGCCCGCTGTTTTCCCACTCCAGCACGCGGCGACCGTTGCCCAGGCGGAAGGCCGCCTCGTTACTGGCGTTGATCTTGTTCTTGTAGTCATTACGGAAGTACGTCGCACTGGTACGCCAGGTGCCCTTGTCGAAAGCCAGGCCGATTTCCTTGTTGACGCTGATTTCCGGCTTCAGGTCGCGATTACCCACCAGGTAGCAACCGCCCATGTTGGCTTCGCTGGCGTTGCAGCCATTGCCACGGCTGTACAGCAAATAGTTCGGGTTGGACTGGTACAGGTTGGGTGTTTTATAGGCGCGGGCGATGCCACCCTTGATGCTCAATTCATCGGTCAACTGGTGCGAGGCGTTGAAGCTGGGGCTCCAGTTGCCGCCGTATTCCTCATGGTCGTCGAAGCGCAAGCCAGGCGTGATGACAGTCTTGCTGCCTAGCTCGATGTTGTCCTCGGCAAACAAGGCGTAGCTCGAGGCGGTGGTCTTGGTGCTGTTGCGGCTCACGCCCGGGATGGCGGGGACGCCGCCGGTGCCTGGGTCATAGCTTTGCGGGCGCAACGAGCCTGGGTCGTTCATCGACTCGTAGAGGTACTCGCTGCCCAGGGTCAGCACCTGTTCGGCACCGACGCTCAGGGGCAGGTTGACCTCGGCGGTGGCCCGAGTGTTGCGCAAGCGCGACTCGAAACGGCCTGCGCTGGCAGACGGCGCACCCTCGCCAGAACCGGCCAGGCCTTCATTGAGGCGTTCGTTGCGGGTCAGGTCGTGGGTTAGCGAAGCCAGGGTCGAGCCCCAGTCGAACTCGCCGCGGTGCGTGGCAGAAAAGCTGCTGCGCTGAATCACACTGGTTTCCTTGCCCACCAGGCTTTCCACGAATGCGCCACCGCCGTTGAGCATGGTATCACCGGCGAAAATATTGCCCTGGCGGCTGTAGCTGGCTTCCAGGTCGAGGGTTTGCTCGGGGGTGAACTGCCAGCTCAGCAAGCCGTTCACGTCTTTATTGCGCACGCCTTCGCGGCCGGCCACCAGCGAGTCCGGGGTCGCCTGCGCTGCGCGGTTGATGTCGGCGTCATCGGCATCGGTCTTGTTCAGGCCGCCATAGACGCGGAACGCCAGGGTGTCGGTCAACGGGCCGCTGAGGTTGAAGTTGGTGCGTTTGCTCGCGCCTTCGGCATCGTTTTCGGGGAAGGCGGTGTAGGCGGTCAGCGAGCCGTGCAGTTGGTCGGTGGGGCGTTTGGTGATGATGTTGATGACACCGCCCATGGCACCGGAGCCATAACGGGCGGCGGCCGGGCCGCGCAGGATTTCAATGCGTTCGACTTCTTCGGCCGGCACCCAATTGGTTTCGCCACGGGTATCGCGGTCGCCGCTCCAGCCATAACGCACGGCGTTGCGGGAGGTGGACGGCTTGCCATCGATCAGGATCAGGGTGTTTTCCGGGCCCATGCCGCGCAGGTCGATTTGGCGGTTGTTGCCACGGCTGCCGCTGGAACTGTTGCCGGTCAGGTTCACGCCCGGCTCGCGGCGGATGATCTCCGACAGGTCGTTGGTGGGCGGGCGTTTCTTGATGTCTTCGGCGGTGATGATCGACACACCGGGCGCCTGCTTGAGTTCTTCGGCAGCGGTGCCCAATACACGCGTTTCGCCCAGCACCAGGGCTTGGGGCGTGCCATCCACCGGCAGGTCTGTCGCTTGGATCGGCACTTTATCGCGCTCTTTTTCCACACTCTGCGCCAGCAGCGCGGGTGACGAAAGGGTAGCGATAAACGCCAGCGAGAGATGGCTGAGCCTGATTTGAGACGACATGTCCACAAAGTCCTTTAGGAGGGGCGATTGAACGAGAGGCGTCTGAATTTTTGTCGTGCATCCAGCGCTCTCCGTGCGTCGTAATGGTATTGATTCTCAAACAGAAGTAAATTGCATTTACAATCTATACACTTTTCGAAACGCTCTGGCTCAATGTTTTCAGGGCTTTTGGCATGGGTTCAAACGGTATGTTTTTTGTTACAACCGCGCAAAAAAAAGCCCCTCCAGCCAGACTGATGCGCAATCTGGCGGGAAGGGCGATGGAACTCGATATTACGCATTACCCCTGTGGGGCGGGCTTGCTCGCGAAGACGGTGTGTCAGCAACCCATCTGTAGCTGAACCCACGCATTCGCGAGCAAGCCCGCTCCCACAGAGGGAAACAATGTTGCTTCAGGCCACGAATTGCTCCGCGTAGTGACAAGCCACCTGCCGGTTATCCAACGGCCGCAACAGCGGCTCCTCACTGCTGCAGCGCTCGGTCGCATACGGGCAGCGCTTGTGGAACGCGCAACCCGGCGGCGGGTTCAGTGGGTTGGGCAGTTCGCCGACGATCTTGATCTTTGGCTTGCTCGGGTCCGGGTGAATGGTCGGCGTGGCCGACAGCAGCGCCTGGGTGTAAGGGTGCAGCGGGCGTGCGTAGATGTCTTCCTTGGGGCCCACCTCAACCGGGCGGCCGAGGTACATCACCATCACATCGTCAGCTACGTGCTGTACCACCGCCAGGTTGTGGGAAATGAACACGTAGGCGGTGTTGAATTCCTGCTGCAAATCCATGAACAGGTTAAGCACCTGTGCCTGGATCGACACGTCCAGCGCCGAGGTCGGTTCGTCCGCCACCAGCACCTTGGGTTGCAGCATCATTGCGCGAGCCAGGGCGATACGCTGGCGCTGACCACCGGAGAACATGTGCGGGTAGCGCTGATAATGCTCAGGGCGCAGGCCCACTTGCTTCATCATCGCCTGCACTTTTTCGCGGCGCTCGGCGGCGGACAGGTGGGTGTTGATCAGCAGCGGTTCGGCCAGTTGATCGCCGACTTTCTGGCGAGGGTTCAACGAGGCATAGGGGCTCTGGAACACCATCTGCACGTCTTTGCGCAATTGCTTGCGCTGAGCCTTGTTGGCGCCGGCCACTTCTTGCCCGGCGATTTTCAACGAGCCCGACGAGGGCTCTTCAATCAGCGTCAGGGCGCGGGCCAGGGTGG
>Ga0209646_1000372_pt1 | contig 29735 bp, 31 predicted proteins | sample AraplaL_Col_mTSA_FD_184259 | JGI IMG/M metagenome (GOLD analysis project Ga0209646, IMG submission 184259) | Arabidopsis root microbial communities from the University of North Carolina, USA - plate scrape CL_Col_mTSA (SPAdes) (version 2) | ecosystem: Host-associated > Plants > Roots >...
AGCCTGCATGATCGCAGTGACTTGCTCCAGATTGTTGACGTTGAACGCTGGCAGACCGTAGCCGTTTTCGGCGGCGTGGTCCAGCAATTGACGCATGGATACGAGAGGCATGATAAAACTCCAGAACGATAAAAATCAGTACTCGCCGACCTTGAGAATCTTCAGGGCGTTGGTGCCGCCGACTTGTCCAATCGGCTCGCCCCAGGTCACGACGATCAAATCACCCTTTTGCACGACGCCTTGCGCCAGCAGCAGGTCCTGCACGCCCTTCAACACCACTTCGGTGTCGGTGGACTGCGCCAGCTCGAACGTGCGCACATTGCGGAACAGCGCGGCCTTCTGGCGCGTCGCGACATTGGGGGTAATGGCAAAAATGGGAACATCGATGTTGTGGCGGCTCATCCACAACGCGGTGGAACCGGACTCGGTCAGCGCAGCAATCGCCTTCACGCGCAGGTGATGCGCGGTGAACAGCGCGCCATACGCGATCGACTGGTCGACGCGTGTGAATTGCAGATTCAGGAAGTCGGCGTCGAGCTTGCAGTCTTCGGACTTCTCTGCGGCCAGGCAGATGGCCGACATGGCTTCGACCGTTTCCACCGGATACTTGCCGGAAGCCGTTTCGGCCGATGTCATCACGGCATCGGTGCCGTCCAGCACGGCGTTGGCGACGTCGGACACTTCCGCGCGCGTCGGCACGGCGTTGACGATCATCGATTCCATCATCTGCGTGGCGGTGATGGTCAGCTTGTTGGAGGCGCGCGCCATCTTGATCATGCGCTTTTGCAGGCCGGGAACGGCGGCATTGCCGACTTCCACGGCGAGGTCGCCACGCGCCACCATGATGCCGTCGGAAGCGTCGAGGATTTCCTGCAGCAACGGGATCGCTTCGGCGCGCTCGATCTTGGCGATCATCAGCGGCTTGTGGCCGTACGGTTCGGCGGCAACGTTGCCGAGCTGGCGCGCCATTTCCATGTCGGTGGCGTTCTTGGGAAACGACACGGCGACATAATCGGCCTGGAAGCTCATCGCCGTCTTGATGTCGTCCATGTCCTTGGCCGTCAGCGCCGGCGCCGACAAACCGCCGCCCTGGCGGTTGATGCCCTTGTTGTTGGACAGTTCGCCGCCGATCTTGACGACGGTGTGGATCTCATTGCCGAGCACGCGCTCGACCACCAGCACGATCAGGCCGTCGTTGAGCAGCAGCACGTCGTCGCCCTTGAGGTCGCGCGGCAGCGCCTTGTAATCGAGACCGACGCGCTCCTGGTTGCCCATGGCGCAATCGGCGTCGAGAATGAACTTGTCACCGTTTTCGAGATTGATCTTGCCGTTTTCAAACTTGCCGACGCGGATCTTCGGGCCTTGCAAATCCGCCATGATCGCGACCTTGACGCCACAGGCATCGGCCACTTCGCGCACCAGCGTGGCGCGGTCGATATGGTCCTGCGCCTTGCCGTGAGAGAAGTTCAAGCGCACCACGTTGACGCCCGCCTTGATCATGCGCGTGAGGGTCTCTCTGTCGCTGGAAGCGGGGCCGATGGTGGCGACGATCTTGGTTGCTCTTTGCATGAAAATCTTTCTCTGACCGTGGTTGAAAAGCTCGTTGTCTCGTTATCTTTGGTGCGCGCTGCGTCGTTTTAATGACGCTTTATTGCGCGCGCTGCATCAGAATTTCTACTGCCGGCAGCGTCTTGCCTTCCAGGAATTCCAGGAAAGCGCCGCCGCCTGTCGATATATAGCCCACCTTGTCAGTGATATCGTACTTGGCGATCGCCGCCAGCGTATCTCCGCCGCCGGCGATGGAGAAGCCGTCGGAGTCCGCAATCGCCTGCGCCAGCGCCTTGGTGCCCTGGCCGAACTGATCGAACTCGAACACGCCCACCGGGCCGTTCCAGACGATGGTGCCGGCTTTGGCCAGTTGCGCCGCCAGAATGGCCGAGGTCTTGGGACCGATATCGAAAATCATGTCGTCGTCGGCCACGTCCCCGGCATCCTTGACGGTCGCCGCCGCAGTCGGCGAAAACTCCTTGCCGCACACCACGTCGACCGGAATCGGCACCGACGCGCCGCGCTTGGCCATCATCTCGATGATGGCCTTGGCTTCGTCGACCAGATCGGCCTCGACCAGCGACTTGCCGACCTTCAGGCCGGAAGCCAGCATGAAGGTGTTGGCGATGCCGCCGCCGACGATCAGGTTGTCGACCTTGTCGGCCAGTGCTTTCAGGATAGTCAATTTGCTGGAAACTTTGGAACCGGCGACGATGGCCACCAGCGGACGCGCGGGCTGGTTCAGGGCCTTGCCCAAGGCATCGAGTTCGGCCGCCAGCAGAGGACCGGCGCAAGCGACCGGTGCGAACTTGGCAATACCGTAAGTGGTGGCTTCCGCGCGGTGCGCGGTGCCGAAAGCATCATTGACGTAAATGTCGCACAGCTTGGCGATCTTTTGCGCCAGCTCGTCGCTGTTCTTCTTTTCGCCCTTGTTGAGGCGGCAATTTTCCAGCAGCACGACCTGGCCGGGTGCGACGTCGACGCCGTCGGTCCAGTTCGACACCAGCTTGACTTCCGCGCCCAGCAATTCCGACAGACGCTTGGCGACCGGCGCCAGCGAATCTTCCGGCTTGAATTCGCCTTCGACCGGACGCCCCAGATGCGAAGTCACCATCACCGCCGCACCGGCGTCGCGCGCCTGGCGAATCGCCGGCACCGAAGCGCGAATACGCGTATCTTCGGTGATATTGCCGACATCGTCCTGCGGCACGTTCAGATCGGCGCGGATGAAAACGCGCTTGCCTTGCAGCTGGTTGGCGGAGATGAGGTCGCTGAGTCGGTTGAATTTCATTTTTCGCGGAATCTAAGGTGGGGCAAAAAGGCGTTATTTTACTCTACCCGCCCGGCTCCCAGCATGGTTTTCGGAGAGGAATCGGGTAATCGCGGATTTGCGGCAACGGAAACCGCCACAACACGCGATCAGCGCCAGATCAAAGCCCGGATGACAAGCTACAGCGCCAGACGCAGCACGGTGAACAGTGTCATACCGGCAACAATCGTTCCCAGCAAATGCCGGGTCGCCATGAAGAAGATGCCGCCGCCGATACCCGCCAGCAACTTGGGATTGGTCCAGTTGATGTCGACCGCGCCGCCGGAGGTCATCAGGTCCGGCATCACGATCGCCGCCATCGCCGCCGCCGGCGCGTAGCCCAGGGCATGCTGCAGCCTGGGCGGGAGCTTGACGGCATGACCGAACAGAAAAAAGCCGCTGCGGGTGATCAATGTCGACATCGTCAACAACACTATAGAAACCCAAACGTCGAAGGCGTTCATTCTTTTTCCTTAACGATAAATTTATCGGCCAGCATGGCGGCGGCCATGCCGATCACGACCGCCAGCAGCAAGCCCAGCCGGTACGGCAGATTGATTGCCGCCACGGCAACAGCGCCGGACACGACGACCCCGGCCAGCGCCGCGCGGTTGATGATCATCGGGATCATGATGGCGATGAGCGCCAGCGTGCCGGCGAAACCGATGTTCCAGCTTTCGGGGATCTGGCTGGCCAGCAGGATGCCGACGATGGCGCCGATCTGCCAGGCGAACCATCCCGGATAGCAGACCGCCTCGAAAAAACCGAGCTTGCCGGCCGGCTGGTGCACGGTATGCGCAGGAAAGCGCTGCGGAAAGAATCCCATCGAGATGTCGCCGTTGAAGTAGCCGTACCAGACCCGGCGATACCACGGCAGATGGGCGAAATGCGGCGCCACGGCGGCGGAGAAGATGACGAAACGCAGGTTGACGATCATCGCCGTCAGGAAGATCACGATCAGCGGCGTGTGCGCCGCCAGCAGCGGCAGGACGGCGAATTGGGCGGATCCGGCGTACACCGTGAGCGTCATGGCCAGCGATTGCCAGATCGTCATGCCCGACTTGACCATCGCCATGCCCGACACCACGCCCCAGGCCAGCACGGCCGGAATGGTCGACGCGCTGGCGCGCCAGCCCTCCTGAAACGCCTCTTTCTCGATGCGTCGCGCCTGCGCCTTCGATTTCGCAGCGGCAGATTCCATGCCTGGGTCAGGTCGACTGTCCCCGGCGTCTGTCTCCTTGTTCATTCTTGCCTTGATTGCTTTGGTCGCTTTTACTGAGAACTTGCTACTTGGCATTTTTACGTAGTTCCAACATTTTATAGATGAAACTTTTTACGCGCTTGTTCCGTTAAAATGTGGACTTTGCAGCTTTGACCGCACCTTTACTATTCATCGGAGACTTTCACCATGTCCATGGCCGACCGCGACGGAAAAATCTGGAAAGACGGCGCACTGATCGATTGGCGCGACGCCACCATTCACGTACTGACCCACACGCTGCACTACGGCATGGGCGTATTCGAAGGCGTGCGCGCGTACAAGACCCCGCAGGGCACCGCGATTTTCCGTCTGAAGGAACATACCCAACGCCTGTTCAACTCGGCCAAGATTTTTCAGATGGAAGTGCCGTTCGACCAGGCCACCATTCTCGAAGCGCAACGCCAGGTGGTGCGCGAAAACAAACTCGAATCCTGCTACATCCGCCCGCTGATCTGGATCGGCTCGGAGAAGCTCGGCGTCTCCGCCAAGGGCAACAAGATCCACGTCGCCATCGCCGCCTGGCCGTGGGGCGCCTACCTCGGCGAAGACGGCATCACCAAGGGCATCCGCGTTAAGACCTCGTCCTTCAGCCGCCATCACGTCAACGTGTCGCTGGTGCGCGCCAAGGCGTCGGGGTACTACATCAATTCCATCCTCGCCAACCAGGAAGCGCTGGCCGACGGCTACGACGAAGCGCTGCTGCTGGACACCGACGGCTATGTGTCGGAAGGCTCCGGCGAAAACGTCTTCATCGTCAAGAACGGCAAGGTGTACACCCCCGATCTGGCATCCTGCCTCGACGGCATCACGCGCGACGCCGTGTTGACGATGGCGCGCGACCTCGGCATCGAAGTCATCGAGAAACGCATCACGCGCGATGAAATGTATTGCTGCGACGAAGCCTTCTTCACCGGCACCGCCGCCGAAATCACGCCGATTCGCGAGCTCGACAACCGCACCATCGGCAACGGCGCGCGCGGCCCTATCACCGAAAAACTGCAAACCCTGTTCTTCGACGTCGTATCGGGCAAGGCGCCGCAATATCAACACTGGCTGACGCTGGTCTGATATCGGATACCCCTGAACGAATACACTGAACTACCGCATCGCATTTAAAGCACCCTGCAACGGAGAATCACATGAGCCAAGTTCAACAAGCCCAGCCAGTACAACTCGACGGCAAAGACCTGCCGGCGCACTGTCCGAATCCCAACATGCCGCACTGGTCGTCGCACCCGCGCGTGTTCCTCGAGCTGGACGCGCACGGCGCCGCCAAGTGCCCGTATTGCGGCACGCAATACCAGTTGAAACCGGGCGCCGTCGTCAAGGCGCACTGAGCACGACGACACGCCATAGCGACACAGACAAAGAGGGCCACCAAGATTTGACTGGCCCTCTTTGCTTTTTCCTCCGGAGAAGACATGCCACGCGCCAAACTGATACAAGGTTCACCCGATGAAGTCGAAGCGGCCTACTACGACGCGCTCGCCAGGGCCGACCTGGAAGCCCTGATGGCATTGTGGGCCGAGGATGAAGAAATCGTCTGCGTCCATCCCGGCGCCGTGCGCCTGATCGGCCACGTGGCTATCCGCAATTCCTGGGAAGAAATCCTTGCCCGCGGCGGCCTGCATATCCAGCCGCGCCAGCTACATGCCGCGCATACGATGAGCACGGCGGTACACAATGTCATCGAAGATATCCAGCATCCGGAAAACGCCCGCGCCGACGTGCACGTGATCGCCACCAACATTTACATGAAGACCGCGCAAGGCTGGCGCATCGTCACCCATCACGCTTCGGTGGCTCCCGGTCCTGCGCCGACGGAACCGCTGGCCGAAACGATGCTGCACTGACGATTGGATAACTTGCGGCGGGCAGTCCGCTCGGCGCTGCCGCACCATGTTTGCTCCGCACGTCAGTACTTCTCTTGATATACGTAAAAGTCAGATGCACTACTCCGCCCCCCGCTGGCTTCCCGGCGGCAACCTGCAAACCATTTACCCCGCCACGTTCGTCGCCAAACCGCAGGTGCGTTTCCGGCGCGAGCGCTGGGATACGCCTGACGCCGACTTCATCGACGTCGACTTCGTCGACGGCAAACCGGGCCAGCCGCTGGCGGTACTGTTCCACGGACTGGAAGGCTCGTCGGACAGCCACTACAGCCGCGCCTTCATGGCCGCCGTCGCGGCGCGCGGATGGTCGGGCGTGGTGCCGCATTTCCGCGGTTGCTCGGGCGAGATCAACCTGGCGCCGCGCTTTTATCATTCCGGCGACAGCGGCGAACTCGACTGGATTTTGCGCCGCCTGGCCACGCACCGCGGCACCATCGGCGCGAAGAAATTCTATGCCGCCGGCGTGTCCCTGGGCGGGAACGCCTTGCTGCGTTGGCTGGGCGAATCGCAGCATCAGGCGGAATTCATCGACGCCGCTTGCGCCATCTCGGCGCCGCTCGACCTGGCCGGCGGCGGTGCGGCGCTGGCGCGCGGTTTCAATCGGATCTATTCGCACGTGTTCCTGCGCACCATGCGCGCCAAGAGCCTGCTCAAACTCGATCAGTTTCCCGACCTGTTCAGCCGCGACGCGCTGATGCAGGCGCGCGACCTCTATACCTTCGACAATATCGTCACGGCACCGCTGCACGGCTACCGCAACACCGAGGACTACTGGGATCGCGCCAGCGCCAAACACATCCTGCACGACATCACCGTGCCGACGCTGGTATTGAACGCACAGAACGATCCCTTCCTGCCGGCGCAGTATTTACCCCAAAGCGCTGCCGCCTGCGTCAAACTGGAATATCCTGAAGAAGGCGGCCATGTCGGTTTCGCCACCGGCGCGCCGCCGGGCAACCTGGGCTGGCTGCCGCAACGCATGCTGCATTTCTTCGAAGGCAAATAAGCATATGGATGAAATCGTCCGGCAGGCCATGGCCAAATGGCCCAACGTGCCGCACTGCTTCGGCTGGCTGATGCTGGATGCGCGCGGCAACTGGCGCATGCGCGATGAACGCGCGCAACATCTCGGGCTGCCGGGCGACAAGATCAATCATCGGACGCTGCTGGGTTTCATCAATCGCAATTACATGCACGACACCGACGGCCGCTGGTATTTCCAGAACGGTCCGCAGCGCGTCTATGTCGATCTGGAGATCGCCCCCTACGTCGTCCGCACCGATCCGACGGCAGGCTTCCTCCTGCACACGGGCATGGCGCTGCCGACGCCGTCGCGGGCCTGGCTGACGCAAGAGGGACGCTTGCTGCTGGAGGCGGTAGAAGTTGTGGCAGTGCTGGATGACAGAGACGCCGCCGGCGTGCTCGCCACGCTCGTCCTGAACGGCGCCATGGCCAGCGACGAACAAATCATGGCATGGTTCGAGGGAGAGCACCGTGGCGCACTGAGCTTGCCGCACGCCGGACGGCCTCTGGTCTTGCAATGGACCTCGGCAGAGAATCTGGCAAAACAATTCGGTTTCGTCGCGCAACCACGCGCTGCGGCGACAACTTGAACCGCAGAGGGGTCGCCGGCTTCGCCTCGGCTATCCACGCCCTTTGGTCTCTTTCATTTCTTCTTTCCACTGCTCTTTGAGCTCCCGCTCACGCGCATCGATCATGGCCTGGTCATAGAAGGTCGCATCCGGCGCCTTGCGCGCAATACCCAATTGTTCGATCGCCGCCGGCAAACTGCCCGACAGGAAATAGGATTCCGCCAGCGCCATATGCTGCAAGGCCTGCTTGCCCTGCCCGGCGTACGCCTTGGCGAGCAGATCCTGCACCGCCACTTCGCTACGGTAAAGCTGCGCCTGGTCGCGCAAATAAGCGACGGCCTGATCGTAGCGCCGGCTTTCAATCAGCGCGTCGGCATATTGCCGCGCCGCCATGCGCGAAATCGGAAACTGTTTGCGCAAGGCTTCGGCGATCTTGAGCGCCTGCTCGGGTTGCCTCTTGGCGATCTTGATATCGATCTCCAGGTTGCTGAACAGGATGCTCGGCACCATCGGCTGCGACGCGGCGCGTGCTTCCTGCAGCAGGCTTTCCGCCTTGTCGTAGGAGCGCTGCAGGTAGGCCGCGTACGCCAGCCCATACTTGGACGCCATGATCTGCATCTTGGTGTTCTGGCGCAATTGCGATTCAAAATACAACTGCGCGTCGCGCACGCCTTGCGCCGAATTGTCTTGCAGCAGCCGCACGCGCGCGCGGATCAGCTGGAAGTCGGGATTGTCCGCACGCTGCTTGTAGCGCTGGTCGCGAATGCGCGCCTGGATGTCGGCGATACGCTCCGTCGTCAGCGGGTGCGTCAGCAAATAAGGCGGCAAGGTGTCGCCGAAATTGCGCGAGGCGCTTTGCAAACGGCCGAAAAACGCGACCATGCCCGAGGTATCAAAACCGCCGTCGCGCAGGATCTGCAGACCAACGCGGTCGGCTTCGCGCTCGGCGTCGCGGCTGAAATTCAATTGCCGCTGCATCGCCACGCCGGTGCCGCCCATCATCGTCGCCATGGCGGCGTCGCCGCCGACTTTGGACACGCCCGCCAACGCACCGAGCACGATGGAGGCCAGCTGGATCATGGAGTTCTGCTTTTGCTGACCGATCATGCGTGCGATGTGACGCTGCGCCACGTGGCCGATTTCATGCGCCAGCACGGAAGCCAACTCCGATTCGCTTTGCGCCGCCAGCAACAGCCCGGAATGCACGGCAATGAAACCTCCCGGCAAGGCGAACGCATTGAGCACCGGATCGCGCACGGCAAAGAAGAAGAAATCGTAACCGGCCTCGCCGCGTACATCGGGGCGCACCAAGACCAGATTCGAACCGAAGTTGTTCAGGTATTCAAGCAACGGACCGTCGTCGAGATAGTCCGGATCATGCCGGATCTCCTTCATGATCTGCTCACCCAATTTGCGCTCCATCAGCGGCGACAACCCCTCGCGATCGCTATCGCCGAGCGTGGGCAAGGTTTGTGCGGTGCCGAGGTTGGGCGCAACGGCCAGAGGCAAGATTGCAAGCGACAAGGCCAGCGCCGCCAGCAAGGGGCGCAAACGTCGATGTCGAGGCGGCGGCGCAAGGGAGAGTTTTTTTCGATCGGGAACGGCGGGTTGACGCATAGAGACAATGAAATAGTTACCTGCGATGCCTGCTATGATACTCGCAGTATTCACCGCTCCGACATTATGCCGCCATGACTTCTTCCAAGACGATATCTTCCGATGCCGACCACAACCAGGGGCTGACCCATTTCGATCAGGGCGGCCAGGCGCATATGGTGGACGTCGGCGGCAAAGCGGAAACGCACCGGGTCGCCATTGCCAGCGGCACCATCCGCATGAAACCGGAAACGCTGGCCGTGATTCAGTCCGGCACGGCAAAAAAAGGCGACGTTCTCGGCATCGCCCGCATTGCCGCCATCATGGCCTCCAAGCGCACCAGCGACCTGATTCCGCTGTGCCATCCGCTGGCGCTGACGCACGTCTCGGTCGAGTTTGACATCGACCAGGCGCAGTGCGGCATCCATTGCACCGTCCGCGTGGAAACCCAGGGCAAGACCGGCGTGGAAATGGAAGCGCTGACCGCCGTGCAAGTCGGTCTGCTGACGATTTACGACATGTCGAAGGCGATCGACCGAGGCATGGTCATGACGGATGTGCGCGTGCAGGAAAAACACGGCGGCAAATCGGGATCGTGGTCGCAGGCCTGAATCAAATGCCGCGGGCGTAAAAAAAGCGTGCTGTTCGCGCGCTTTTTTATTTTCTGCATCGATGTCAGCCGCGGCAGTTTTCCGGCGCGTAGCTGGCCGGCAGGGTTCCCGCATTCGCAGGAGCAGAACCAGGAGCAGGATTCGTCGCCGATGCATTTGCAGGCGCCGCACGGCATACCCAGTTGATGGCGCCGGGCGTTACCTGGGGCGTCAATATCAACGTCGTTCCGTTGCCATCGCCGCCGATTTGTCCGAACTTAATCGTGATCACACCGCCACCGCTACCGTTAGCCGCACTCGAGATGGTGATGCTGTCGACGTGAGACGTGGCTGTCGGGAAAGTGTAGCCGGTCTCCGCAGCGGTGAAATTGGTGCCGCCCTTGGCATTGATCGTTTCCGCCACCGCCATCTTGGCCGGCGCCGCGAGGTTCAGCCCTTCGACCACTTTGGCGCGGATCAGATAATCCCGGTACTGCGGAATCGCCACCATCGCCAGAACGCCGACAATGGCGATGACGATCATCAGTTCGATCAGGGTAAAACCGGTTTGTGTATAGCGTCCAGACCGTGTTGCTTGCATATTGTTTTCCTATTACAAAAAAATCGGGTTTTCGGGAGCGTCGCCTGGCTGTCTGTCCATCGCCGCGGTTTTCTCTCGGGCAACGCCATACTCCCCGCATGGATCATATTCGCCAACGACAAATTTGTGAACATTTTTATAACCACGCGATCAGGGCGGGATAACGCTGGCAGAGCAGCGTTCCTTGCCTGCCGACATCACGCTACCTGCTTGTGCGCCCTGCGCGCCAGCCAGCTGCCGACGACCACGACACCAACAGCACCGATCACGCCCGGCAGGCTCAAATGCAATTGCAGGCCCGGCACCGTGAATTCATGATAAGGCAGATAAATCCGCACCCAATCCTTGATCGCCACGTCCGAAATGATCATGCCACCCGCGAGATAACCGAGCAAGGCCGCGCCCAATGTGATGATGAGCGGCACCTTTTCCATCAGCCTGAGCACCAGCGTGCTGCCCCACACGATAATGGGAATGCTGACCAGAATGCCGAAAATCACCAGCAGCAACTGATGCTCGCCGGCCTGTTCTGCCGCGCTGGCAATGGCGATCACATTGTCGAGGCTCATCACCAGATCGGCGACGATGATGGTCTTGATCGCCGCGAGCAGTTTATCGCTGCCGCGGATGTCGCCATGTTCGTCATTGTCGCTGAGCAGCTTGGTGCCGATCCAGAACAACAAAATGCCGCCGACCAGCTTGATGAACGGCATCTGCAGCAAAGTCACCGCAAAGGCGATCAGCACGATGCGAATGGCGATGGCGCCGAAGGTGCCCCACAGGATGCCGCGCAAACGCAGCTTGTCTGGCAGATTGCGACATGCAAGCGCAATCACGATGGCGTTGTCGCCGCCGAGCAAAATGTCGATCAGGATGATCTGGCCGACTGCGAGCCAGTTCAATTCCAGCAAAAAATCCATTACCCGTCCCCCAATAATGTGTGGACACGAAAACAAGATGGGGAGCCGGAGCTCCCCATCTTGGTATGTCACCGGTCAGGCCGGGAAGTTCTGCCGATACTGCAACAACTGCGACAAATCCATCCAACCTGCCGTTTGCTTGCTATTGCGGCAAATGAATTACAGCACCGACTTCAGCAGACGCGCCATTTCGGAAGGATTGCGTGTTGCCTTGATGCCGCACTCTTCCATGATCGCCAGCTTGGCTTCGGCAGTGTCGGCGCCCCCGGAGATCAACGCACCGGCGTGGCCCATGCGCTTGCCTGGAGGCGCAGTCACGCCGGCGATAAAGCCGATGACTGGTTTCTTCATGTTGTCCTTGACCCAGTACGAAGCGTTGGCTTCATCAGGACCGCCGATTTCACCGATCATGATGACGGCGTCGGTGTCAGGATCATCATTGAATGCCTTCATGATGTCGATGTGCTTCAGACCGTTGATCGGGTCGCCGCCGATACCGACTGCGGACGATTGACCCAGACCCAGCGCGGTCAGTTGACCGACGGCTTCGTAAGTCAGCGTGCCCGAACGGGAAACCACGCCGATACGGCCCTTTTTGTGGATGTGGCCCGGCATGATGCCGATCTTGATTTCGTCCGGTGTGATCAGACCCGGGCAATTAGGGCCCAGCAGCAGTGTCTTGCTGCCGGCCTTTGCCATGCGGTTTTTCAGTTCCATCATGTCACGGACAGGGATGCCTTCAGTGATACAGATGGCCAGATCCAGATCGGCTTCAACGGCTTCCCAGATTGCAGCGGCAGCGCCTGCCGGCGGAACGTAGATCACGGAAACAGTCGCGCCGGTTGCCTTCTTCGCTTCGGACACATTCGCGAAAATGGGAATGCCTTCGAAATCTTCGCCGGCCTTTTTCGGGTTCACGCCTGCAACGAATGCGTTCTTGCCGTTCGCGTAGTCGCGGCACATGCGGGTGTGGAATTGACCGGTTTTGCCGGTGATGCCTTGGGTGATGACTTTAGTGTCTTTATTGATCAGAATCGACATAGCTATTCCTTGTCCTATTATTTACCGTTGGCTGCAGCAACAACTTTTTGCGCAGCTTCTTCCATGCTGTCTGCCGAGATGATCGGCAGGCCGGAGTCGGCCAACAGCTTCTTGCCGATTTCTTCGTTGGTGCCCTTCATGCGCACGACCAGCGGCACTTTCAGGGAAACGGCCTTGGACGCGGCGATCACGCCTTCGGCGATCACGTCACAGCGCATGATGCCGCCGAAAATGTTGACCAGGATGGCTTTCAGTTCAGGGTTCTTCAGCATGATCTTGAATGCTTCGGTAACCTTCTCCGTGGTGGCGCCGCCGCCGACGTCCAGGAAGTTGGCAGGCTCGCCGCCGAACAGCTTGATGGTGTCCATGGTGGCCATGGCCAGACCGGCGCCGTTGACCAGGCAGCCGATGTTGCCGTCCAGGGAGATATAGGCAAGGTCGAACTTGGATGCTTCGACTTCGGCCGGATCTTCTTCGTCCAGATCGCGGTAAGCGACGATTTCAGGATGGCGGAACAGTGCGTTGGAGTCGAAGTTGAACTTGGCGTCCAGTGCGATGACCTTGCCGTCGCCGGTCAGGATCAGCGGGTTGATTTCGGCCAGCGATGCATCGGTTTCCCAATATGCCTTGTACAGGCCTTGCAGTTGCTTGCGCGCGTCGACCACGGAAGCGGCTGGAACGCCGATCTTGGTGGCGATGCTGTCGGCATCGGCGTCGGTCAGGCCGGTGGATGGATCGATGGCGATCTGATGAATCAGCTCAGGGTGGCTTTCGGCAACTTCTTCGATGTCCATGCCGCCTTCGCTGGAGGCCATCAGGACCACGCGTTGGCTGACGCGATCGGTGACCATGGAAACGTACAGTTCCTTCTTGATGTCCGCGCCTTCTTCGATCAGCAGGCGACGCACTTTTTGGCCTTCAGGACCGGTTTGGTGCGTGATCAGTTGCATGCCGAGGATCTGGCTCGCGTATTCCTTGACTTGCTCGAGGGACTTGGCGACTTTCACGCCGCCGCCCTTGCCGCGGCCACCCGCGTGGATTTGCGCCTTGACGACCCACACCGGACCGCCCAGCGTTTCAGCTGCCTTGACGGCATCTTCAACGGATTGGCATGGAATGCCGCGTGGAACGGTCACGCCGAATTGGCGGAGGATTTCTTTGCCCTGATACTCATGGATTTTCATGGGAGCTTCCCTTTAAGACACTATTAAATAAAACTTACTGGATTGAAATCCGGCTGGCGGCAACACCGCGCGGCGCGAATGAAGGCAAGAACCCGCGATTGCGCAGCCCGCCCGAAAGGGGACGCGCTGAAGCCGAAAGGCCTCGCGGATTGCTTAGTAGAAGGTGCAGACAGTGCGTTGGGCATAGAGAATGCCATTTGATCAACATTAATCGTTGTCGCATTGCGTGTCGTCATCGCAAAGATTGCCATGACAGCCGCTAATGCGGCGCAGCAAAAACCCGGAGATTTTAGCACAGCTCGACCCGGCTAGACAGCAGGATCGGACGCTACCGAGTATTTTGCAGAGATTGGCACAGGATGAAAGTGCGCAGAAGTCTGAAAGCCTCAGGGCTCGCATTGCCCGATGAGGCGCCGCGGATACTCAGTCGGAATCGTCGCTTTCCTCGCTCCAGGCGGTTTTGACCGCAGCCTGGATCGCGCGATGGGAAAAACCGCGCTGCTGCAGAAACCGCATGCATTTGGCGCGCGCGACGGCGTCTTCCGGCGGCTCGGCGTACTTGCGGCGCAACACCTCGCGTGCGCGCTCAACTTCGCCTTGGGTCAGTTCCAGTTTGACTTCGCCCAGCGCCTCGCCGTTGATGCCGTGACTTTGCAGTTCCGACAAAATACGATTATTGCCATAGCGAGCAGAGCGCCGATGCACCAGGGATTCGGAAAAACGCTCTTGCGAGAGGAATTTGGATTCTTGCAGCCAGTCCAGCAGGGCTTCGATATCGTCGTCATCTTGCGCGTAAGGGCTTAGCTTACGCGCAAGTTCCAGACGACTATGCTCACGTGAAGAGAGATATTTGAGCGCTCGGGCCTTCAGGCTGAGTTGCGGCCTGGGCATCGGTCACACCGTCGCGATCGTTGCGACCGACAAGACCCGAGCGAGGTACAACGACATCAGGATTCTTCGGCAGCTACGTTCTTTGCAGAACCTTTGCCAGCTGGCGCCGGCGCTGCAGGGGCAGTTGCGGCAACACCTGCTCCCAACTCGGGAACACCCAGCGAAGCACGCACCTTGTTTTCGATTTCACGCGCCAGTTCAGGACGTTCCTTCAGGTAATTACGTGCATTGTCCTTACCTTGGCCAATGCGCTCGCCGTTATAGCTGTACCAGGCGCCCGACTTTTCAACGATCTTGGCGTCGGAGCCCAGATCGAGGATTTCACCTTCGCGCGATGTGCCTTCTCCATACAAAATGTCGAAGTGCGCTTCGCGGAATGGCGGCGCCACCTTGTTCTTGACGACCTTGACCTTGGTTTCGCTGCCGATGACCTCGTCACCGGATTTGATGGAACCGGTACGACGAATGTCCAGACGGACAGAGGCGTAGAACTTCAGCGCATTACCGCCGGTGGTCGTTTCGGGGTTGCCGAACATGACGCCGATCTTCATGCGGATCTGGTTAATGAAGATGACGGTGGTGTTGGTGCGATTGATGCTGCCGGTCAGTTTGCGCAATGCCTGCGACATCAGACGCGCTTGCAGGCCCGGCAGGGAGTCGCCCATGTCGCCTTCGATTTCGGCGCGTGGCGTCAAGGCTGCGACCGAGTCAATAACGATCAGATCGACACCGCCGGAACGCACCAGCGCATCGGTGATTTCCAGCGCTTGTTCGCCGGTGTCGGGTTGCGAGATCAGCAGATCGGACAGATTGACACCCAGTCGTTGAGCGTAGGTCACGTCCAATGCGTGCTCCGCGTCGATAAAGGCGCAGGTGCCGCCAATTTTTTGCATTTCGGCAATGGCCTGCAGCGTCAGCGTGGTTTTACCCGACGACTCAGGACCGTAGATTTCAATCACGCGGCCGCGTGGCAGGCCGCCGACGCCCAATGCGATGTCCAGACCGAGGGAACCGGTCGACACAACCTGGATTTCTTCGACAACGGCACCATCTTCCATGCGCATGACCGAGCCTTTGCCGAACTGTTTCTCGATCTGCGCCAGAGCGGCGGCGAGCGCCTTGCTCTTTTCGCTGTTACTGGCATTCGTGGCTTTTTTATCGTCCATAGGAGTTTCTTTCAGCAAGGGGAATCGTCTAATCAGTGAATCGGTAGAACAGTGAATCGGTTAAACAGCACTGTATAAAAAAACAGTTGTTCGCGCAAGCTATTTTTCTGCTGTTGCAAATTTACGCTACAACCACCGCCCCTTCTCCGGCGGCCATATCGCGGATTACCGCGAACAGACCGATCTTGGGATTTCAGGTCTGTTAGTATCCGGACCGGTTATCGCGACCTCACGGCCAGTTTCTTCGCCACTATTTGTTGCAATGCGACAAATAAATCAAGGCAAAACGACGCCTTCCATAAGGAAAACGCCTTCAGCCTCTATAATTTGAACAAATTTCTTTAAATACTCGTTTTTTGGCAAGTATTTACTGTATTTGATATACATTTCTAGCTAGTAATATTACGTTTTTACGCATCTCCCTCTATGACCTTGGTTCCATTCAGCCGTATCAGCAGCCTGCGTTCGCTCATCATTGATGACATGCCCTCCATGCGCCAAAACATCCGCATGCACCTGGGACAGCTCGGCATCACGAAAGTCGACCAGGCCGGCACCCCCGATGAAGCAATCCGCTTCGTGGAGGCGGCCGCCTATGACCTGATCGTCTGCGACTACAACCTGAACAGGGAAACCAACGGTCAGCAGTTGCTGGAATTCTTCCGCACGCAACACATGCTGCCGCCGACCACCATGTTCATCATGGTGACGGCGGAAAGCGGCTATAACCTGGTGGCCAGCGCCGCCGAATTTCAGCCCGACGCTTACATGCTCAAACCGCTGACGGCCTCCAAACTGGCCGAGCGCATCGATCGCCTGCTGGAAAAGCAGAATGCCCTGCTGCCGATCAATGAAAAGCTCAAACGCAAGGACCAGGCCGGCGCCATTGTCGAATGCGACAACGTGCTGAAGATCGCGCCCAAATGGATCGTCGACATCCTCAAGACCAAGGGCAGCCTGCTGATCGAATTGCGCCGCATCGAAGAAGCGCGCGCTGTGTATGCGCAGGCGCTGGAAATGCGCGACGACCTGGTATGGGCCAAGGTCGGCATGGCGCGCTGCAATATCATTGCCGGACAGCTCGATGACGCCAAGGTATTGGTGCAGGATGTGCTGGCGCAAAATTCCCAATACATCGAAGCCTACGACCTGCTGGCGCAGATCGAAGAGGCGCAGGGCAATCAGAGCGAAGCGCTGGACGCCTTGTCGCGCTCGTCGGAAATCATTCCCTCCGCGCGCCGCAGCCGCCTGGTCGGCGACGCCGCCTATCGGGTCGGCGACCTGGAGCAGGCCAAGGAAGCGTTCGGCAAGGTGCTCAAGCACACCAAGGGATCGCTGACGGCGCAACCCAGCGATCTGCTGACGCTGGCGCAGGTGCATGTCGATACCGGTGACTTCGACGCCGCGCTGACGCTGCTGTCGAGTGCGCCGAAACGCTACGCCGAATCGAAGATGTTCGCCTCCGCCCAATCGGCGGTGGCGGCGCAGGCCCACGTCCAGCGCGGCGACATGATTTCCGCGGAAAAGTCATTTGAGAGCGCCATGGAAGCCGCCGGCGGCGTGCCGTCGGAGATGGCCACGCTGGCGTTGGCGCGAGCCGCTTTTTCAATCGGCCGCGAGGAAGAAGGCGCCAACCTGATCTCCCAGGCCGTCAAGTCGGATCACGAAAACAAGACCCTGCTGACGCTCGCCCGCAAAGTGCTGATCGACTGCGGCCGCGAAAACATGGCCGACGAACTGGTCGACGGCGCCGTCAAGCAGTGCATGGCCATCATCGCCGAAGCCAACGCGCTCATGCGCAGCGCCAAGCCGGACGAATCGCTGGTCAAGCTGGAGGAAGCGCTGCACAGCATGCCGGAAAACACCGGCGTCCTGATGGCGGCGGCACAGTTGCACCTGCTGTGGATGAGCCAGCGCGGCATCAATCAGGAATACGTCAAGCGCGTCAATCGCTATCTCAACACTCTCGATCGTCTGATACCGGGCAACGACCGTGTCAGCAAGATGCATAAATTCTTACGCGAAGCGGTAGCAAAAGCCGCTCAGAAAAGCTGACCATGGATCCCAAACTGGCTGCGATTATTGTTCATGACATCAAAAACTCGCTCGGCGTTCTCGAAGGTCAGCTGCGTGCGCTCGCTGACGGCTGCGCCGATGAGCGTGCCGGCCAGGCGCACACGACCTGCCTGACGTTGCAGGAAAAGCTGATCGGTTTTCTGACCTTGTACAAAGCCTCCTCCCAAGGATTGGCCGCGCAAGTCGAAGCGTTGTCGCCACACGACTTCCTGCAAGGATTGCTGCGTCATCTGACCATCAATCAGACCGGCCTGGATGTCTTCGTCAATGAAGAAGGCATGCCCCTGATTGCCTTCTTCGACGAAAACCTGGTTGGCCTGGCGCTCGAAGCCGCACTCCAGAATGCCACCCGTTTTGCGCGTTCGCGCATCGAACTCGGTTGCCATAAAGACGGCGGCGGCGTGGTCTTCACCGTGCGCGACGACGGTCCCGGCATCGGCACGCACGAAGCCAAACCGTCCACCGGCCTGGGCATGGACTTGTGCAAAGCTATCGCCGGCGCCCATCACAAGGGCGACAAAAAAGGCGAAGCCCTGCTCGCCAATCATCCCGACGGCGGCGCCCTGTTCGAACTGCGCCTGCCCTGAACCCACGACGCCGACAGGGCGCCACCGCCATTCCCCCGCCGACGATACACATGCGCCGAGCAAATAAGCAAGCGCGAAAAAAATCGTTCTTTTCCCAAGGCTTCGTCCGTAGAGTCGATGTCAAAGCGGCAGCAATTGCCTGCCCCGACTCGACCAGAAAAGGGAAAAGAACAACATGGAACGCCGTCACTTTCTTCGCCTGACAACAGCCGGCATCGCCTCGCTCGCCGCGCCGTTGAGCGCACCTTCGATTGCGCGCGCGGCAGAGCCCCCAAAACAGATTCGCCTGGACTACGCCTATTACTCGCCGCCGAGTCTCGTGCTCAGGAAATTCGGCTGGCTGGAAGAAGATCTGAAGACCAGCGGCACGTCCGTCAAATGGGTACTGAGCCAAGGCAGCAACCGCGCACTGGAATATCTCAACAGCGACAGCGTGGACTTCGGCAGCACCGCCGGTCTCGCGGCGTTGCTGGCGCGCGCCAATGGCAATCCGGCCAAGGCGGTCTATGTCTATTCACGTCCGGAATGGACTGCGCTGGCGGTGCAGAAAGATTCCACCATCAAGTCTGTCAAGGAACTCAAAGGCAAGAAAATCGCCGCCACCAAAGGCACCGATCCCTATCTGTTCCTGCTGCGTGCGCTGCACGAAAACGGCTTGTCCAAAAGCGACGTCGAGATCGTCCATCTGCAACACCCGGATGGCCGCGTCGCGCTCGAACAAAAGCGCGTCGACGCCTGGGCCGGACTCGACCCGCATCTCGCGGCGAGCGAGCTTGAAGCAGGCTCGAAGCTGATTTATCGCAACGTCAACTTCAACACTTACGGCTTTCTCAACGTGACGGAAAGCTTCGCCGCAAAATATCCCGACGAGGTCAAGCGTGTCATCCGCGCCTATGAGCGCGCGCGCATCTGGATCATCAAGAATCCGGACGAGACCGCAAAGCTGATCGCCGAAGAAGCCAAACTCTCGCTACCGGTGGCGCAGCTGCAACTTAAACGCAACGACTTTTCCAATCCGCAAATCGGCAAGGAACATATCGAGGCCCTGCGCGCTGCCGCCCCGATCTTGCTCGACGAAGAACTGGTCAAGAGCGGCACCGATCTCTCCAAAACGATTACGGCGCTGATTGATCCGGCGTTTTCGCAAAGCGTGATCCGCCAGGCCTGATCGTCATGAAAGAATCGCACTCGCTGCTGTCGCTGGATACGCGTCACGCTGATCTGATCGACCGGGTGGAACAATCCGCCGGGACAAGACCGAAACCGGCGGCTGACAAGCGAGTCCGTGCGCAGGGGGCGGCGCCGGAGACAGAACGCAGGCAGGCATTGCATTGGCCGACAGGGGCCTTGTTGCCGGTCGCGTTTCTGAGCTTGCTGGAAATCGGCGCGGCGACCGGCGTCATTCCCTCGCGCTTGTTGCCGCCGCCGAGCGAAATCGCGCAGACGCTCTATACGCTCGCGACGCGCGATCTTTTCTTGCATATCGGCATCAGTACGGCGCGGGTTGCAGCAGGATTCGCGACAGGATCGCTGCTGGCGATCGCTTTCGGCCTGCTGGTCGGCATGCATCGCCGCGCAGAAGCCTTGCTGGAACCTTCCTTCCAGGCCTTGCGCGCCATTCCCAGCCTGGCCTGGATTCCCTTGCTGCTGCTCTGGCTCGGTATCGATGAAACACCGAAAGTCGTATTGATCGCGATCGGCGCGTTCTTTCCTGTCTATCTCAATCTGGTCGCCGGCATCCACAACGTCGATCGCAAATTGATCGAGGTCGGCAAAATCCATGGTTTGTCTTCCCGCCAGATGATCCGGCGCATTCTGCTGCCGGCGGCACTGCCCAATCTGTTCACCGGCTTGCGTACCGGCCTGAGCCTTGCGTGGATGTTTCTGGTCGCGGCGGAACTGATGGCCGCCACCAAAGGCGTCGGCTACCTGCTCTCGGACGGGCGGGAAAGCAGCCGCCCGGACATCGTCGTGGCCGCCATTCTCATTCTCGCGACGCTGGGAAAACTCTCCGACAGCGCACTCAAATATGTCGAAGCGCGCAAGCTGGCGTGGCGACCGGCCTCGCACGATCGATAATCACCTTCCCTATTCCCTTATCGCCAACCCTTGCCATGAAAAATAATCTGCAACGTCGCCGCATGCTCCAGGCCATCGCCGCCCTTGCCGCCACCGGCAGTGCCAGTCTTACATTGCCCGGTTTCGCGCAAAACAAGCTGGTTCCATTGCGCATCGGCTACCAGAAATCCTCGACGCTGCTCACCATCATCAAGACCAGGGGAACGCTGGAAAAGCTGCTGGCCCCGTATGACGTCAAAATCAGCTGGCACGAGTTTTCCAGCGGCCTGCCGTTGCTGGAAGCGCTCAATGTGGGTGGCGTGGATCTCAGCGCCGACGTGGCCGATACCGTGCCGGTGTTCGCCCAGGCCGCCGGTGCAAGACTGACCTACCTGGCGCAGGAAGCACCCTCGCCTTCGGCGCAGGCCGTCATCGTGCGCGCCGATTCGCCGATCAAAACCGTCGCCGATCTCAAACGCAAGAAAATCGCCGTCACCAAAGCCGCGGGCGTGCACTACCTGCTGATCGCCACGCTGGAAAAAGCCGGCCTGAAATTCAGCGATATCGAGGTCGCTTATCTCACGCCGGCCGACGGCCGCGCCGCCTTCGAGCGCGGCAGCGTGGATGCCTGGGTGACCTGGGATCCCTTCCTCGCCGGCGCGCAAAATCAGACCTCGATCCGCATCCTCTCGGACGGCCGCAATATCGCCGACTATCAGCGCTATTATCTTGCCTCGACACCGTTTGCCGAAGCGCATCCGGAAGTGCTGGCTGCGGTATTCGATGAATTGAAAAAAACAGGATTGTGGGTGCGCCGGAATCCGAAGGAAGCAGCGGCATTCCTGGCGCCGATCTGGGGCCTGGATGCGCCGACCATTGAACTGGCCAACAGCCGCCGCAGCTACGACGTGCGCGCCGTCGTGGCAAGCGCGCTGGGCGAACAGCAACGGATTGCCGACGCCTTCTTTGCCGCCGGCTTGCTGCCCAGGAAGATCAACGCGACCGATGTCGCGATCTGGAAACCGGCCTGACAGCGGCCTGCCCCGGAGAAGACATGGACTGGCTCGACGCAACGACAGCGGCACTGGCGATCATCGCCGTACCGCTGGCCTTGCGTTATCCCTTGCACGGGAAAGACGACGCCGCATCGTGCGATTCGTGCGATTCGTGCGATTGCGCCGCGACGCATCGGAGTCCGACGATTCAGCAGGAAGAAAAGTCGACGCCGGAACGGCACCCCGATCCGCGCTGATGCCATGATACGCAAAACCTTTACACCAAGCCGGCGCGTACGCTGATGTCGGCCCTCAACACCTTCGACACCGGGCAGCCCTTCTTCGCCGCATCGACGGCCTGCTCGAACTTGGCTTGATCCGGATTTTGCAATTTAACCTTCACGTCCAGCACGACGGCCGTGATGGAAAAACCGTCCTCAACCTTTTCCAACGTCAGCGCGGCGTGGGTGTCGATACGCTCGACACCCAGCCCCGCCTTGCCCAGCCGGCTCGACAAATCCATCGAGAAGCAGCCGGCATGCGCCGCTGCGATCAACTCTTCCGGATTGGTGCCGACGCCGTTTTCAAACCGCGTCGAAAACGAATATTGCGTCGCGTCCAGCGTCTTGCTCTCGGTGGTCAATGTTCCCTTGCCGTCTTTCAGGCTGCCGTTCCAGACGGCGGAAGCTTGTCGTTGCATGGCACTTCTCCTTTTGCACAAAACGCCATCATGCGGCCGTCGCGGATCGCGCGGCATCGGACAAGCGCGCAACCGGGCGTAGGAGATCAGGAGAAGGGCAGACACAAAAAAAGCCGCTCCGGAGAGCGGCTTTTCAGCACGATCCGGCCAGGCCGGACCAGCGATCAACACATTACGACAATTGCTGAATACCGGCCAGGACCCAGCCGCCGTTGCCGGAGACAGGTTTGGACAGATTCCAGATTTCGTTGAACTGCGTTGGCGACGAGGCCGGATCTTCCTTGATGAAACCAAAGAATTTCACGCTGGCCAGGTAGTCGCTGCCGACCGTTTCCACGCCCAGCATGTCGGCATCCAGCGACACCACATCGGTATGGTTGGCCGAGGCGCCGCGCTCCTGCAATTGCAGCTTCAGCTCGCCGAACATTTCCGGCGTGGTGAATTCGCGGATGTCGTTGGCGTCGCCCTTGTCCCAGGCGGCTTGCAGACGGATGAAGTAAGTCTTGGCATTGCGCACAAAACCGACCGTATCGAAGTCGGCAGGAATACCGTAAGACGATTGCTCCACCGCCGCAGCGCCGCCGCCGAACGAAGTGCCTTGCAGCGCCTTCGGCGGTTGTGCCGGCTCCAGCAGCGAACCGATGGCCGGCGTGGAATGACCGTTGCCGCCTTGATCGGCACCAGGCGCCGAGGCCGAGGCATAGGCCGGACGTTCGTTGCCGTTGCCTTCCGATTTGCGTCGGAACATGCGGTAGATGAACATCGCAGCGAACGCCAGCAAGGCTACCATCAGAATGGTGCTGATCATGCCGGCCATGGCGCCGCCGAGACCGAAGTGCGACAACAATGCGCCCAGGCCGAGACCCAGCAGGGCGCCGCCGAGAATGCCCTTCCATGGGCTAGGCTTGGGTGCGGCGGCAGCCGGCGCTGCTGCCGGCGCAGCAGGCTTGGCAGGCGCGGCCTGGTTCTGCTGCATCGGGCTTTGCGCCTGACGGCTGGCGCCCGACGACTGCTTGCCGAACGAGCCGCCGCCGCCGAGACGCTTGGCCTCGACGCTGCCGACGCCAATTGATAGGGTCATCGCAGCCACTATCAGCGCGACAAATACTTTTTTCATGCTATCTCCTGAGATGGAATGTGATGCGAAGGCGGTCGCATCGGCCGTAAAGCAATAAAAACCGGTGGTGGAGCCATCCCGGTTTCAGCACGTCGGATCAGGCGCGGCAGATGCAACGAACACGACGCAGGTAAGGAAAATAAGGCGCGTGCCGTCAGCTATCGCCGTGCGATGGGCGAAAACCGGGGATTGCCGCGAACGGCAAAAAGGGAATCAGACCCGCGGAGGACGACCGGCGGGAGGGAGGAAAGGCGGTTGGCGGGCGTCGTCGCTACGCAGCGCCGGCGCCAGGGTGGCCGAATCGACGATGAAAGCCAGTGTCGGATTGAGCACGGTTTCATCGCCGACGCCGGCGTGATTGGAAAAATCTTCACTGTCCGCATACGAAGTATCGTCGTCGCGGTCGGCTTGATCAGCCGGCAGGGCCTGGTCGTCGGCGGTTATCGGGCTTGCACCGGCGACTTCCGCCAACTGCCGCTGCATTTCCAGCTGCGCTTCCAGCATCTGTTGCTGTTGTACCTGCAACTCCAGCGCCGCCGAGTCGATGCCGGTCTTGTACGTCAGCATCCCTGCAAATACTTGCATGGGCAGCAGACAGATCAACAAGAGGGCAAACAGAGGCTTCATTGCGATTTTCAGATAATCAACTCGAAAATTATACCAAGAGTCAGGTCAGATGCGGGCATTACGCTGATTTATCAAGGGCTTGAGAGAGAAAATCACCCAGCCATGTCTTGCCGCAAAGCGAGCACGATTATGCGTTGCAATGGACCCCGATTTAGTAGAATATGCAGAAAAATCTTGCATTATTCCTACAAAACACGAGACAACGCCGCATACTCCTGCGGATCCAACCATGCGTATCCTGCTTGCAGAAGATGACAGTGTACTGGCCGACGGTTTGACGCGCTCGCTGCGCCACTCAGGTTATGCGGCAGATTGCGTCAAGAATGGCGTGGAAGCGGATTCCGCCTTGTCCACACAAGATTTCGACTTGCTGATCCTTGACCTGGGCCTGCCCAAGATGTCCGGGCTGGAAGTGTTGCGCCGTCTGCGCGCGCGCAATTCGCGCCTGCCGGTGCTGATCCTGACGGCCGCCGATTCGGTCGAACAGCGCGTGCAGGGCCTCGATCTGGGCGCGGACGATTACATGGCCAAGCCGTTTGCGCTGTCCGAACTGGAAGCGCGCGTGCGCGCCCTGACCCGGCGCGGTGCCGGCGGCGGCCCGACGGTGATCAGGCATGGCTCGCTCAGCTACGACCAGGTCGGCCGCATCGCCTACATCGGCGAGCAAATGCTCGATCTTTCCGCACGCGAACTGGGCCTGCTCGAAGTATTATTGCAGCGTACCGGGCGGCTGGTTTCCAAGGAACAGCTGGTGGATCATCTATGCGAATGGGGCGAGGAAGTCAGCAATAATGCGATCGAAGTCTATGTCCACCGTCTGCGCAAGAAAATCGAAGTCGGCGGCATCCGCATTGCGACGGTGCGCGGACTTGGCTATTGCCTCGAAAAGCTGCCCGACTCCATCGCCGGCGCCGGCGTGGCAAGCAACGCCTGACGCCGTCTCCCGTTTTTTTCCCTTGATCGATCTTCGCGCCGGCACGCCTGCCGGTCAATTCCATGTCTGATGCGCGCGACGCCGCTGGTGTTTCATCGCCCCCGCCTGCCAAAGGCAAGCGCCGCGCCGCCATCGCCACCCAACCGGAAGAACGCATCCAGCGCTCGCTGTTCGGCGAAATCCTCGACTGGATGCTGGCGCCGCTGCTGCTGCTGTGGCCGATGAGCATCGCCATCACCTACCTGATCGCACAATCGATCGCCAACCAGCCGTTCGACCGCGCGCTGGAAGACAGCGTCACCGTGCTGGCGCAGCAGGTTTCCGAAGTCAACGGCAAGACCGTGGCGCGCCTGCCGGTGTCGGCGCGCGATCTGCTGCGCGCCGACGACATCGACAATATCTACTTTCAGATCACCGGCCCGCGCGGCGAGTTCGTCGAAGGCGATCGCGACATGCCGCCGCCGACCAGCGACGACGACAAGCTGACCATCGGCACGGTCCTGTTCCGCAACGACATCCTGCACGGCAACGACGTGCGCATCGCCTATACGCAGGTGGATCTGCGCCGCACCTCGGAACAGCGCGCAGCCTCGTCCAGGGAGCCGCGCCTGGCCACGGTGCAGGTCGGCGAGACGCTGGAGAAACGCGCCCAGCTGGCCAACGAAATCATCAAGGGCGTGATCCTGCCGCAGTTCGTCATCCTGCCGGTGGCGCTGGCGCTGGTCTGGTTTGCCTTGTCGCGTGGGTTGTCGCCGCTGTCCGAGTTGCAGCAACGCATTCGCGCGCGCCGTCCGGACGATCTCAGCCCCATCGATTCCGGCCAGGTGCCGGAAGAAATCTCGCCGCTGGTGCGCTCGCTCAACGACATGCTGGCGCGGTTGTCGCAAACCATCGCGCTGCAAAAACGCTTCATCGCCGACGCCGCGCATCAGATGAAAACACCGCTGGCCGGCATGCGCATGCAATCCGAACTGGCCCTGCGCCAGACCGACCAGAGCGACATCCATCGCTCTCTGGAGCAACTGGCCAAGAGTTCGGAGTCAGCCACGCGCCTGGTCAATCAACTGTTGTCGCTGGCGCGCGCCGAAAACCAGACGCCGGAAACCTCGCCGTTCCAGCCGATCGAACTCTCGGAACTGGCGCGCAACGTCGTGCAGGACTGGGTGCCGATGTCGTTCTCGCAGCGCATCGACCTCGGTTTCGAACAGCCCGGCCATCCGATCATGATCTCGGGCAACGCCATCATGTTGCGTGAATTGCTCAGCAACCTGCTCGACAATGCCCTGCATTACACGCCGCCGCTGGGCAGCGTGACGGTGCGCGCACGCGACGACGAGGAAAGCGGCCTGGCCTTCCTGGAAGTGGAAGACACCGGCCCCGGCATCGCACCGAACGAACGCGATCACGTATTCGAACGCTTTTACCGCATCCTCGGCACGCCCGCGACCGGCAGCGGACTGGGCCTGGCGATCGTGCGTGAAATCGCGCAACAGCACGATGCAACGGTGGACATCCTCAACAATCCGCGCTGCCAGGATCCCAAAGCACCAGGCTGCCTGTTCCGCGTGACGCTGCGCATGACGCCGCGCCAGGCCTTTATCGACGACATCGGCTGACATGACAGAGAACTCGACTTCCCCTCCTGCTGCTTCGACCGCGACGCCCATCACGCCGGCGGCCTATTGGGACAAGACGCGCCGACTGACGCTGGTCCTGCTGGGGCTGTGGTTCGTGGTGACTTTCGTGGCGATCTTCTTTGCGCGCCAGCTCGACCGCATCAGTCTGTTCGGCTGGCCGCTGTCGTTCTATATGGCCGCGCAAGGCATCCTGCTGGTCTATCTGGCCATCGTCGTGCTATACACCATCCGCATGCGCCGCGCCGAGCGCCGGCTGCATCTTCACAGCGAGCAGACGCATGGAGACTAACAAGCAATTTTTCCGGCGCCTGAGCGCCTACTACGCCTGGTACACGGTCGGCTTCATCCTGTTCCTGCTGGTGCTCGCCGTGCTCGAACACGAAGGCATGCCGCGCGCCTGGATCGGCTATCTGTTCATGTTCGTCACCATCGCCCTGTACGCCGGCATCGGCGTCGTCTGCCGCACCTCCGACGTGCCGGAATACTACGTCGCCGGCCGGCGCGTGCCGGCGCTGTTCAACGGCATGGCGACGGCGGCCGACTGGATTTCCGCGGCGACCTTCATCAGCCTGGCCGGCGGGCTGTACCTGCAAGGCTTCGACGGACTGGCCTACATCATGGGCTGGACCGGCGGCTATTGCCTGGTGGCGCTGCTGATCGCGCCCTACCTGCGCAAGTTCGGCCAGTACACGATTGCCGATTTTCTGGCGGAACGCTACGCCGGTCGTTACAGCGGCAACCTGGTGCGCATCCTGGCGGTCATCGCCACGATCATCATTTCCTTCACCTACGTGGTGGCGCAGATCTATGGCGTCGGGCTGATTACCTCGCGCTTCACCGGCATCGATTTTTCGATCGGCATTTTTCTCGGGCTGGCGAGCATCCTGGTGTGCTCCTTCCTCGGGGGCATGCGCGCCATTACCTGGACGCAAGTGGCGCAATACATCATCATCCTGTTCGCCTATCTGATCCCGGTGATCTGGCTGTCGGCCAAACACACCAGCGTGCCGGTGCCGCAGGTGGCCTACGGTTCCGTATTGCCCAAACTGAACGCCGCCGAAAAACGCATCGCCGACGATCCGAAGGAAAAGGAAGTCAGCGCCATCTTCCAGGCGCGCGCGGATGACTACGACAAGAAACTCAAGAACCTGCCGCGCTCCTGGGAAGAAGGACGCATCGACGCCCAGCATCACATCGAAGAGGTCAAGCGCGACAGCCACGCCTCGCTGGCCGACATCAAGAGCGCCAGCCGGGCGCTGACGGCCTATCCCAAATCGGTGGACGAAGCCGAGCGCAAATGGAACGACGCCAAAGCCTACAACCTGGCGCGCGCGCAGCCGCCGGTGTCGCAGACCGAGCCCTTCCCCGGCAAGGATCAGGAAGCATCCGACATCAAGCGCAACAATTTCCTGGCGCTGGTGTTTTGCCTGATGCTCGGCACGGCCGCGCTGCCGCACATCCTGATGCGCTACTACACCACGCCGACGGTGCACGAAGCGCGCAAGTCGGTGTTCTGGACGCTGTTCTTCATCATGCTGATCTACATCACGGTGCCGGCGCTGGCCATCCTGGTGAAATACGACATCTACACCTCGCTGGTCGGCAGCAATTATGCGCACCTGCCGGACTGGGTGTACTACTGGGCCAACATCGACAAGGTCAATCCGCTGGTCAGCATCAACGACCTCAATCACGACAACATCGTGCAGCTCGGCGAGATCGCGCTCGACGGCGACATCATCGTGCTGGCCACGCCGGAAATCGCCGGCCTGCCCTATTTCATTTCAGGGCTGGTGGCCGCCGGCGGACTGGCGGCGGCGCTGTCGACGGCAGACGGATTGCTGCTGACGATTTCGAATGCCTTGTCGCATGACGTGTATTACAAAGTCATCGATCCGGCGGCGTCGTCGCAAAAGCGCGTGACCATTTCCAAGCTGTTGCTGCTGGTGGTTGCCCTGCTGGCCGCCTACGCTGCGTCGCTCAAACCCGGCGATATTCTGTCGATGGTCGGCGTGGCGTTTTCACTGGCGGCATCGACCTTGTTTCCCGCGCTGGTGCTGGGAATCTTCTGGAGGCGCGCCAACCAGGCCGGCGCGGTCGCCGGCATCGTCGCCGGCTTCGTCATGTGCGTGTACTACATGCTGCACACGCATCCGGCCTTCGGCGGCCATGCGGCCAATCAGTGGTTCCACATCGCGCCGATTTCCGCCGGCATCTTCGGCGTGCCGGTCGGCATTGCGGCGCTGGTGATCGTCAGCCTGCTGACGCCGCCGCCTGATGAACGGACGCTGGCGCTGATTGATCACATCAGGACCCCCTGAAGTGCCGGGGTTTATTTGGCTGCGATGCATTCAACCTCAACACGTGCTCCCAGCGCCAGACCGTTTGCACCGAAGGCACTGCGTGCCGGATAAGGCTTGCTGAAATACGTCTTATAGACGGTATTGAACGCGGCCCATTCGGAAATATCCGCCAGGAACACCGTACATTTCACGATGTCGCTCATCTTGTACCCGTTGGCTTCAACGGACGCCTTGATGTTTTCCATGGTCTGGCGCGCCTCGGCGACAATGCCGCCCGGGACGATTTTTCCATTGCCGCCGACATCACCGAGCTCGCCCGAAAAATAAACCAGATTGCCCACCCGAACAGCGTCCGAGAAAGGCAAGTCGCTGAAGCGGCCCGAATTCAAAAACTCGACCTTACCGCGATGCCCGGCGGAAGCGCCGACGGAGGTCTCGGCGGCGATAGTCGTGGCGGAAACGGCGAACAGAAATACAAAGAGGCTGACCAGCAATGGGGACTTTTTCATTTTTTTCCTTTAAAAAGACAGGTAAATGCCAACACCCGATGGAGACGCGGTCACCGCAATTCAGTGACGCCTTGATATTATCAAATTGACAATATTTTGAATGCAAAAGTTATGTGAAAAATGCGTCGGCAATCGCATCAACTTCAAAACCTTCGCTTTGCCCTCGATGCACCCTCCTGCCGCTGTCCAGGTATTCGTCGATCTACTGACGCGACCGATACCGGACGAACGTCTCCATCTTATTCGCACGCCTCCGCTCTTTCCGCACACGTAAAAGAAGCCGCATTCGCGGCCTCTCTCATTGGTGCTGAATACCTCTTACTGCTCACGACTGCCGCTTCCTCATTCGCGTCAACCCCGATTGAATTATTGGAATTCGATGGTGTAAGTAACCGAAGTCGTCACGGCGCCAGCGGTGGCCGCGCCGGTCGCGACATACTGCGCCAGATAAGTCAGGTTGGCGCTGCCGCTGGTGATCGGCACATAAGCCGTGTTTTGCGAATCGGAAGCAGCGCCGATGACGATGTCGGCGCCGGCGGTCGTTGCCAGGCCGACCTGCACGTTGGCGGCGCCGCCGGCGGCGACGTTCAGGCGACCGGTG